>OLNV01000001.1_pt1 | contig 272864 bp, 254 predicted proteins | sample 1672891 | NCBI WGS metagenome assembly OLNV01 (sample SAMEA3136734, study PRJEB25190) | human gut metagenome | biome: human gut; feature: human-associated habitat; material: faeces | place: Austria | collected 2013 | reverse complement strand
GTTGCTAGCGGAATCGGTGATCCGATGAAGCGGAATTTGCAGATAATCTAAGTAATGAAGAGGTCGCATTTCTTGAAATGCATATTACACAGAAAAAAAGAGAATTAGTAAACAAAACATTTAAGGAGGAACATCCACGTGGAAAAATATGCAACAAAACCAAGCGCGGCTACTTAAAGCCAACTGGAATAAATATATTTGCCACGACAGAAGAAGAATTATACGAAAAACTTTATAACTTTTATTTTCCTAGTTATGCAACATTAAATGATATTTATGTGTCATGGATTCACAAAAGATTGGAAAAGAATAAAACTATAGGAAAACCTTCTGCCAAAACAATTCAAGAAGACATTGGATACTGGACTAGAATTTTAAGTAAAGAAGAACTTGTATCTATGCCTATAAATAAAATTACTGCTGCCGATATTGATAATTTATATACGAAATGGACTGGAAATGGGAATATTACACATAAAGAATTTTCAAACAGAAAATCTTTATTAACTGCCCTGTTCTCTGAAGCAGTTATCTTAGGTTGCATTCCCGATTCCGGCTTCGTAACCAGCATCAAATGCAATGCATACAAATTTAAAAGCCCACCACGTAAAAAATATGTCTATACGGTTGAGGAAAGGCAGCGTCTTCTTAATTATTTGGAAGCCTTAGATGAACAGGATGGATATACACTGGCAATCCGATTCATGCTGCATGCTACCATAAGAGTCGGCGAAGTCAAAGGACTGCTGAAAACAGACTATGATGAGCATTTTTTCTATGTCCGTCAACAACTTGTAGATGAGCACGAATTTGAAGTCACGCAGGACGGCGCTACAATGGGGAAGCGGTATCGACGGATCAAAGATCCAAAAGGAAATGCAAATTATTCTATTCGTCCTATCGAGCTTACACCCTATAATAGAAACATTATTGAACAAATGTTAGCTTTGCACGAACCATCCCCTTATCTGTTTACTTGTCAGGGACGGCCGTTAATTACAGACACATTTAATAAGAGATTGAAAAAGTACACGGCCGAGATTGGCATCCCTTATCTGTCTACACATAAACTTCGATTCACAAGTGCATCACTGGCAAAAAATCAGGGACAGTGTGAACAGGATATTCAACACAACCTTGGTCATTCAAATATTCAGCAAACGCAACATTATGATTCACATGCTACAACTGAATACAATTATGGTATGGCTGCAGATATCTATGATAAGAAATATAATGTAACCAAATGTAACCAAACTTTTGAACATAAAAAAATCGCCCCAAACCTTGATAAACTCAAGGCTTGAGGCAACCCATTCTAATGCCGCAGACCGGAATCGAACCGGTACGAGAGGTTAGTCCCGCAGGATTTTAAGTCCTGTGCGTCTGCCAGTTCCGCCACTGCGGCATACAAGATGAATCGCGCCAACTCCGAAGGAGTTGTGTGCATCGATGCGAAGCATCGCGTCACATTTCGTGATTACACTACTTGCAAATCGTGATAACTTACTATCACGAAATGGGACCAATAGGGCTCGAACCTATGACCCTCTGCTTGTAAGGCAGATGCTCTCCCAGCTGAGCTATGCTCCCATTTGTTGGCCGCCGTTTTCTGACGGCTGAAATAAGATAACATATTTTAAGCCCGATGTCAACACTAATTTGCAAAAAAATTAATTTTTTTATTTTTTCGGTCTCGGTACTGTTTTATTATATATTACATTATATGAATTGTAAAGATTTTTGTTATTTTCCTCTTTTGTGTTTACTTTTAAGATTTAGTGTGCTAAAATATAAAAACAACAGGGCAATTTCACTATTGATTTTTGCCTGTTTTTTTCACTTTGAAACCAACTGCGCATAATTTAAATATGCGGCTGTTTCGGCTCCTTGATTTTTGCCGCGGCAAGGGGCTCGCAAGTTCAAAACAATATCGCGGTGCGAAAGGCATTGGAATTATTATGAACAGTAAATTAAAAAACGCCGATACGGACTTTCTTTTTGACTGCGTGCTCTCCTTAAAGACGCGTGAGGAATGTTATGATTTTTTTGAGGATCTGTGCACAGTAACCGAGCTTAAGGCTATATCTCAGAGAATAGTCGTGGCCAAAATGCTGTCTGACGATCGCGTTTACAGCGACATTGTAAAGGAGACAGGCGCGTCCACAGCCACAATTAGTCGCGTTAACCGTTCTCTTCAATTCGGCTGCAACGGATACGAAAAAATCTTTGAGCGCGTCGAAGAAAAAGACAAATAAATATGAGTTACGGTTATTTTGCGGAATTCTATGACAGCTTCACAGATGACGTGAATTATGACAAAATCGAAAAATTTGTATACTCCCTGTTATCCCGAGAAGGAATAAACGGGGGGCTTTTGCTTGACCTTGCGTGCGGCACGGGTTCTCTCGCGGTGCGCCTCTCCGAAAAGGGGTATTCCGTAATAGGCACTGATGTATCTCCCGAAATGCTGTCGGTCGCACAGCAAAAGGCGGCAGTTAAAAATGCCGACATACTCTTCTTGTGCCAGGATATGACACAGCTTAATCTTTACGGCACAATCATCTGCACCGTATGCACGCTTGACAGTCTGAATCACCTCAAAAGTCTTGACGAAATAAAGAAGGTATTCTCCCTCGTTTCGCTTTTTACGGAGGAGGGCGGAATTTTCGTTTTTGACGTCAACACCCTTTACAAGCACAAAAAAGTTCTCGGTAACAATGCGTTTATCTATGAAAACGGCGACGCTCTTTGCGCGTGGCAAAACAGCCTTGACGGCAACACGGTAAATATTGAGCTTGACTTCTTTGCGGAGGCGGATAACGGCCTTTACGAGAGATATTCGGAAAGCTTTTCCGAACGCGCATATGAGCTTTGTGACATAGAGGACGCTCTCACCGAAGCGGGCTTTGAAGTTATAGGAATTTATGACGGATATAACAACACACCTATAAGCGACAATTCACAAAGAGCCGTATTTGCGGCTCGGAAAGGCAAAAACAATGGGTAAGCTCGTAAGAATGATAGACGAAGAAGGTACGCTTTCCGTAATAGCTGCGGACAGCACAGATATAGTACGCGAAATGCGCTCAATACACGGCACGTCAAAGGTTTGCTCCGCCGCACTCGGCAGAATGCTTACCGCGGCCACCATGATGGGCAGCACTCTCAAAGGGAAAGACGATTCAATCACGGTAAAAATAAACGGCGGCGGTCCGTGTGGCACGGTTTTGGCGGTTTCGGACTCCGACGGCAATGTCAGAGGCTGTATAGGCAAGGCCGATATTTCTTTGCCTCTAAACAAAAAAGGAAAGCTCGATGTTGCCGGAGCTGTCGGCAACAACGGCTTTGTAACAGTTATTAAAGACCTCGGGCTTAAGGAACCGTACATCGGCAAAACTCCGATAGTATCCGGAGAGATAGCCGAGGATATAACCTCATATTACGCCGTCAGCGAACAAATACCCACGGTTTGCGCGCTCGGCGTTCTCACGGAGCATGACAACGGCGAAATAATATGCGCCGGCGGATTTATGATACAGCTGCTCCCAACGGCTGACGACACGATAATAGAAAGAGTCGAAGAGAGCATAAAAGACCTGCCGCCCGTCACAAAAATGCTTTCCGACGGTATGACTCCCGAAGAAATATGTAAAAAGGCACTCTCAAAATTCAACCTGCAGCTGCTTGACGAAACGAATACGGCTTATCGCTGCACATGCTCGCGCGAAAGAGTCGAAAAGGCACTCATCGCAACAGGAAAGAGCGGTCTCTCGGAGATGGCCGAGGATGAAACCACAGAGGTTGTCTGCAACTTCTGCCATAAAAAATATCATTTCTCAAAAGAAGAGATTCAAAAAATGCTCAAAAGAGTTTAAAATCAAATTCATAAGCGCATAAAAAGACCGATTCGCCGGAGCGAATCGGTCTTTTACATATATGCCGTATAAGCTTTTTTACTTTTTCACCGCTTTATAAGCCTTGGAAATTTCCGAGAGCTTTTTATCGAATTCCTCACCGCAAAATTCCTTAAGGCATTTAATGCGATAAGTCGAAAACAGATTGTCGTTTCCGCTTACATCCTCACGGCTGACAATATAAACATAGTCGCCTGCGATAAACGCCCCTGCCTTGCCGGGTTCTATGGCAGAAACGCTGTCAAAAAAGCCGTCAGGATACGAGGAGTCGTTTTTTCCTATTACAACGGTATCGGAATCGGTGTTAACGTTTTCGAGAGCCGCTCCGACCTCGTCTATGCTCGCACCGTCATTAACGGCACCCGCATACTGCGTAAAATTCTGCAAAAGTGCCTGCTTTTCAAGCTCATCGGTATCGCTTCCCGACGGGAGATAACCCGTTACGGCCTTAAAGGCAATAAAATTCTCGGAAAAATACGAACGCAGTTCATCGTCGGTAACAGGCTCGTCGCCGTTTTCCGAATAGTAATCCGCCATTACGGCATCCTTGTATTTTTTGCTCTCTTCAATCTTCTGGAGATCCTGCTTGGACACTCCGATGGTATTGTAGTATACGGAAAAGACGTGCCAATAATTATTGACATTTTGCGAAATCTCGTTTTTGTCCTCGGACGAAAGCGAGAGAGCACGGTTTTTAAATTCCGAATTTACCGCAACATAGGTTGCGACATCGGACAGCGCGGCGTCGGAAATCTCTTGCTGCGACTTGTCCTCATCGGAATTCTTTTCTATATCATAATAGTAATTATAAACGCCCTCGGAAACGGGTACGCCGTTCACCGAAACGGAGCTTTTTTTATTGCACGACGAAAACGCCAATGTCGCCGTAAGAACTGTTATAAGCAAAATTACAGCTTTTTTCAATCGCCGAACCTCCGTTAAATCAGATATTGGTATCATTGTGTGCTTTGAGATATTCGTCGAGAAGCTGCCTTTTGAGCTTTTCCTCTTCTTTTTCTCTCATAAGCCTTGCGCGAACCTCTTTTTTATTTTTACCGATAACGCCGTTCCTGTAAAACGCCACGGCGAACATCCCCACAAGTGCTCCGCTTGCGGCACATATAAAGTCGCCCATTGTGTCTATAAGGCCGTAATCCGTTGTCGGCGAAGAGCACTGGAGCGAAAGCCCGTAGAGGTGATCCATGGTAAATTCATATATCTCCCAGCCGACGTCAATGCCGAGTGAGAAGCAAAGGCCGAACATCGCCGCGAGAGCCGGAGAAAGCTTTGAATAATTTTTCTCCTGCATAAGCACCGCAAAATCATAGCCGAACCACGCCGAGATAAAGCCGGAGCAGGTGTGCGTTACTATGTCGAAGCTGCCGAAATCGGTTCTGTTATTAAGAGTAGAGCCTATTACAACGCAAACAAACATGAACACGTTGAGCATTGTCTGATTTTCGTAGCCGATTCTTATAATAAACGATCTGCCGCCGAACACCTGAAAATAGTCCCAAAGATGCGTAAAAAGAATGGCAAATATCGCTTCGAGAAACTCCACCACGGAACCGTGGAAAATACCGTAAATTCCCCAAAGCATCAAAGCGACGCGAATTAAAAGCCAAAGTATTCTGTGGCTCTGAGGCAAATAGCCGGGATAATTTTTCATCAACCAAAAGTCCTTTACTTAAATCTTGCTATCATACCCATGCTTGCGGAGCCACTACTGAGGTATTTTGAGCCTATCAGGTCGCCGTTGTCGGAGTATGTGGAGCCGCAGGCTATTATCTGACCGTCGGAGAGCACGCATACGCCGCCGAACGAGTCGTCACGACTGCCGCCGTAGCTCTGTATGCTCTTGAGCGAGCCGCCGTTAGAGAAGGTCACAACGAGAGCATCCGAGCCTCCGCGGTTTCCTACCGCCTTGAGGTCACGGTTGCTTGAGCACGAGCTTCCCACCGCAACATAACCGTCGTTAGTAGCTTCTATGGCATTGAATTCCTCATCGAAATAGCCCTTTACGGCAGTATGCCAGCCGAATGAGCCGTCACCGTTATATTTCACGACTACCGCGTCAAAGGAGCCTGCGTTGCCGAGTGACGCAAGGTCGCCGTCCGAAGAATTGCTCTTTCCCGCTATAACGCATCCGCCGTCATTGGCGGGCGTTACCGACACAAAATTGTCTATGCCGCTGCCGCCGTACTGCTTGACCCACAGCGTATCGCCGCCGGAGCTGAGCTTTACTACGCCTGCATCGGCTCTGCCGCGGCTTCGGAACAAAGCGCCCGACTGGAACGCTCCGACCGCATATATGCTGCCGTCGGAGGCGGTCTTTACATCGTTGAAGGTGTCGCCGTTTCCGCCGAAGGAGCGAACGAAAATCACGTCGCCGGACGAAGAGTATTTTACAATGATTGCTTTGGAAGAGCCTACGGCGCCGGCATCCGACGCGTTACCGTCAGATGAAAACGTAATGCCTGCCGCTATATATGAGCCGTCCGGAGAAGCACTGACGGAATAAAAGCCGTCCGTTTTGCTTCCGCCGAAGGAGCGTATCCATTGTATATCACCCGAGGAATTTAACTTGTATATAACAGCGTCGTAATCGCCGTAGCTCTGCACGCCGAGATCGGTGGATTTTGAGTAGCCTGCCGCTATTATATTGCCCGAAGAATCGGTATCGACGGACGACAATATTATTCCGTTATTTGACGGGAGATATTTCTGCCATTGCAGCCTGCCGTTCTTGTCATATTTAATCACGACAGCTGCCGGAGTGCTCTTAACCGAAAGATTTTTAAGGCTGCCGTCATCGGAATTTGCCTGAACCACGGCAACAAAGCCTCCGTCGGGAGTTTTGGCGGTATCGTTAAACGAATCATTACCGCTTCCGCCGTAGCTTGAGCCCCAGTTTGCGCTGTTGTCGCCCGGCGTTGCGGGAGAGGTTGTATAGGTCATGGTGTATGTGACCGTTTCGCCGCCCGGCTTTGTAACGATATTCCCGTTTCCGTCGGTTACGGGAAGCTCGGTAACGACGGGTCCGCCCGTGGTAGGCGGCACGATTATCATTGTGGTCTGCACTTCGCCGCGCGCATTGGTAACCGCCTTGCCGTTCTCATCCGTAACGGGGATACCGACTTCCTTTGATATATAGACAACAGAGGTCTTTACATTACCGTCCTCATCATAGACAAGCTCGCCGTTTTCGTTTGTTACATTAACTATGGTGGTGTCAAGCACAACGGTTACCGCCTCGCCGTTTTCGTCGGTTATCGGCACGCCGTTTTCATCCGTGACTACCACAACCTCGCCGTTGCCGGAATTTGCGATGTTCTTTTTGCAAGCCGACATTACGCAAAATACGGCAAGCAGCATAACGATGGCAGCTATGACTATCTTTTTATTTGAATTCATCGTTTTAAACCTCCGTGTCAGATGAAGCACTTCAAAAACACATAAACATATACGTTCGTATTGTATCATATTGCATAAGCTTTTTCAATTCAAAAATCATAATATTTGTTACAATATTATGTAATTAAATACTATACATTATCCGAACATTATGATATAATACGATACTGTATAATTAGGTTTTTTATGCAGTACGGTGTCCACTGCGGCAACGCTGCAAAAATCTCGGAAGGATGTATAAATCAATGGCTTACAGAACACACAACTGCAACGAGCTTACCTTTGACGATTTAAACAAAACCGTCAGCCTTGCAGGATGGGTAGACACCATTCGCGATCACGGCGGAGTAGCATTCATCGACCTTCGTGACCAATACGGCGTTACCCAAATAGTAATAAACAACGACGAGCTTTTAGAGGGCGTAAAAAAAGAAAGCGTTATCTCGGTTACGGGAAAAGTCGTAAAGCGCGACGAGGACACCGTTAACAAAAAGATTGCCACTGGCGAGCTTGAGGTGCGTGTAAACGAGGTCGAAATTCTCGGCCCTTGCTCCGAAGCACTCCCATTTGACGTTGAGACCTCAACCGACACAAGAGAGGACGTAAGACTGACATACCGTTTCCTCGACCTCAGGAACAAAAAGGTTCACGACAATATTCTGTTCCGCTCCGAGGTAGTAAGCTATCTCCGCAAGAAAATGGAGAGCCTCGGCTTCCCGGAAATAAACACGCCCATACTCACCTGCTCTTCTCCTGAGGGCGCAAGAGACTATATAATCCCCTCCAGAAAGCACGAGGGCAAATTCTATGCTCTGCCGCAGGCTCCGCAGCAGTTTAAGCAGCTGCTTATGGCTTCGGGCTTCGACAAATATTTCCAGATAGCTCCCTGCTTCCGCGACGAGGACGCAAGAGCCGACCGTTCCCCGGGAGAGTTCTATCAGCTTGACTTTGAAATGGCCTTTGCCACGCAAGAGGATGTTTTCGCCGTAGCCGAAGAGGTTCTCTATGACACATTCACAAAATTCGGAGGCGGCAAAAAGGTAAGCCCCGCTCCGTTCAGAAAAATACCGTTTGAAGAGGCAATGCTTAAATACGGCACCGATAAGCCGGATCTTCGCAATCCGCTTGAGATTTGCGACCTCACCGAGTTTTTTTCGGACGTTGACTTTAAGCCCTTCAAGGGCAAACCCGTCAGAGGAATCGTAGCTCCCGGCTGCGGCAAAAAGAGCAAGGGCTTCTTTGAAAAGCTCCTCGAATATGCTCTCTCGATAGGCATGAAGGGACTCGGTTATCTTACCGTGCTTCCGGACGGTTCCTTCAAGGGTCCTATTGACAAATTCCTCGTTCCCGAAAAGAAGGCGGAGCTTAACAGCATGCTTAACCTCAAGACTGACGACACGCTCTTCTTTATAAGCGACAACATCAAGGTTGTAAATCTTCTTGCCGGTCAGATAAGAACGGCCCTCGGCGAGAGACTTGAAATTATCGACAAGGACCGTTTCGATATGTGCTTCATAACAGACTTCCCGATGTATGAAAAGACGGACGAGGGCAAGCTCGACTTCACTCACAATCCGTTTTCAATGCCTCAGGGCGGTATGGACGCTCTCGAAAATCAGGATCCGCTGACAATAAAGGCTTATCAGTACGATATAGTCTGCAATGGTGTTGAGTTGTCCTCGGGCGCGGTCAGAAACCATCGTCCCGACATTATGATAAAAGCATTTGAGCTCGCAGGCTACACAGCCGATGAGGTCGAAAAGCGTTTCGGAGCACTGTTCCGCGCATTCCATTACGGAGCACCGCCTCACGCTGGCATGGCTCCCGGTGTTGACAGAATGATAATGCTCTTAAAGGACGAGGAAAATATCAGAGAGGTCATAGCTTTCCCGATGAATTCAAACGCCCAAGATCTTCTTCTCGGTGCGCCCAATACCGTTTCGGAGCAGCAGCTGCGCGAGGTTCACATAAAGCTTCGCCGCCCCGTGCCCGAAAAATAACCGACATACTAATCGAAAGAAAGTGATCTTATGACGATAGACAGAAGCCTTGTAGAATACCTCGAAAAGCTCGGCAGAATACACCTGAGCGAGGAAGAGCGCTCCGCTTCTGAAAAGGATTTGCAGAGCATACTCTCATACATTGACACTCTCAATGAACTTGACACGGACGGTGTTGAGCCGGCTTCCCACTCTTTCCCGGTTGCAAACGTAATGCGTGACGACACAGTTACAAACGGCGCCGATACGGAAAACATTTTGAAAAATGCTCCGCAAAGTCGCGACGGCTGCTTTGTCGTTCATAAAACGGTTGAGTGAGGTAAACTATGAATATTTGCGAAATGACGGCTATTGAAATATCAAATGCCGTAAAAAATAAAGAAATTTCCGCAAAGGACGCAGTTGACGCATTTTTTGCGGCAATAGACGAATACGACGGAAAATACCACTGCTATAACACCCTCTGCAAAAAAGAGGCTTATGAAAGAGCCGAGGAAGTGCAAAAGGAAATTGACAGCGGTAAATATAACGGCAGGCTCGCAGGCGTACCGATAGGCATTAAAGATAACATCTGCACTAAGGACATTCTTACAACCTGCTCCTCCAAGATACTCGAAAACTTCATTCCCACATACAATGCAACGGTTGTAAACCGTCTGAATGACGAGGGAATGGTAATAATAGGCAAGCTCAATATGGACGAATTTGCCATGGGCAGTACAACCGAAACCTCGGCAACGGGAGTCACACATAACCCGTGGGACACAGACAAGGTTCCGGGCGGAAGCTCGGGCGGCGCGGCGGCCGCGGTGGCAGCAAGACTCTCTCCCGTGGCTCTCGGCTCCGACACCGGCGGCTCTATCCGTCAGCCCTGCTCTTTCTGCGGCGTTTCAGGTCTCAAGCCGACTTACGGTGCGGTTTCGCGTTACGGGCTTGTAGCCTATGCGTCGTCTCTCGACCAGATAGGCCCTATGGGTAAAACAGTTGACGACTGCGCCGCTCTTTTTTCCGTAATTCAGGGCAAAGACGAAAAAGACGGCACCTCCATGGTCTATCCGAAATTTGACTTTGATAAAGCCGTCAAAGGCGACGTCGGCGGCAAAAAAATCGGTATTCCCGAAGATTATCTCGGCGAGGGCATTTCGCCCGACGTAAAGGACGCGGTTCTTGCCGCTACCGATATTTTCCGTGCAAACGGTGCTTCTGTTGAAACCTTTAAGATGCCGATAGTAAAATATGCAATACCCGCATATTACATTATTGCCTGTGCGGAGGCGTGCTCAAACCTCTCGAGATATGACGGCATAAAATACGGCTATTCAAGCCCCAACGCCGACACGCTTATGGAGACATATGTGAAAACGCGTTCGGAGGGCTTCGGCATGGAGGTTAAGCGTCGCATAATGCTCGGCAACTTCGTTTTAAGCTCCGGCTATTATGACGCATACTACAATAAGGCTCTTAAGGCTAAAAAGCTTATACAGAACGCCTTTTACGACGCCTTCAAAAAATATGATATGCTCTTAGGCCCCGTAGCTCCCACTACGGCGCTTAAAATAGGTGAAAGCCTTTCCGACCCACTTAAAATGTACCTCGGCGACATATACACGGTTATGATAAACATAGCCGGTATGCCGTCAATGTCCGTCCCTTGCGGATTTGACAAAGACAATATGCCGATAGGTATGCAGATTATAGGCAAGCCGTTTGAAGAGGCGGAAATTATGAGTGCCGCAAAGGCATTTGAAAATGTCACCGACTTTCACAATAAGCTGCCGGATTTAGGCTAAGGAGGTAAAGCTTTATGGAATGGGAAATAGTTATGGGACTTGAAGTCCACACGGAGCTTGCCACCAAGACTAAAATCTTCTGCGGCTGTTCCACCGAGTTCGGCGGTGAGCCGAACACTCACGTTTGCGAAATTTGCTCCGGTATGCCCGGAACACTTCCGCTTCTCAACAAAAGAGTTGTGGAGTTCGCCGTGAGAACCGGCATAGCAACAAACTGCACGATTACTCAAAATAACAAATTCGACCGAAAAAACTATTTTTACCCCGATTTGCCGAAAGCGTATCAGATATCGCAGCTTTATCTGCCTATCTGCCGCAACGGTTTTATAGAGGTCAAGGATAAGGACGGCAATTCCAAAAAGATAGGAATTCACGAAATTCATATGGAGGAGGATGCAGGCAAGCTCGTCCACGATGAATTTGAGGACTGTACTCTTGTAGACTACAACCGCTGCGGCGTGCCGCTGCTTGAAATTGTTTCGGAGCCGGATTTCAGAAGTGCCGAGGAGGTGCTCTCGTATCTTACGGAGCTGCGTTCGATTCTTCAGTACATCGGCGTTTCGGACTGCAAGATGCAGGAGGGCTCTTTAAGAGCGGACGTGAACCTTTCGGTTCGCCCAAAGGGGCAAAAGGAATTCGGAACACGTACCGAGATGAAAAACCTCAACTCCTTCAGAGCAATAGCGAGAGCTATCGAGTATGAGGCCGAAAGACAAATCGAGCTTCTTGAGGACGGCGAAAAGGTAATGCAGGAAACGCGCCGTTGGGATGATAACAAGGGATATAGCTATGCAATGCGTTCCAAGGAGGACGCTCAGGATTATAAATACTTCCCCGAGCCCGACCTTCCGCCGATTGAAATCTCGGACGAATATATAGAAAATGTCAAAAACACTCTGCCCGAGCTTCCGGAAGCAAAAAAAGCTCGCTATATGTCACAGTTCGGTCTTCCCGAATACGACACCGGAATCATAACCTCGGACGTAAATCTCGTAAAGCTCTTTGAGCATACCGTTGAAATCTGCAATTCACCTAAGGATGCGGCAAACTGGATAATGGGTGAGCTTATGAAAATGCTCAATGACACCGGCACCCTGTCAGAAAATATGTCGTTTAATCCCGATTCGCTCGGCAAACTCATAAATATGATAAAGGCCGGTAAAATCAACCGCGGCACGGCAAAATCGGTATTCGAAAAAATATTCACCGAGGATGTCGATCCCGAAAAATATGTTGAAGAAAACAACCTCGGTCTTGTCACCGACCTTTCGGCTATTCGCCCCGTAATTGAGCAGGTAATAGCCGACAACGAAAAGAGCGTAAGCGAGTATAAAGCAGGCAAAACCCAGGCAATGGGATACATCATGGGTCAGGCAATGCGCGCTCTCAAGGGCAAGGCACCGGCTCAAGAGGTTCAAAAAATACTCAAGGAAATTTTAGGCTGATGAATACCAAATATCTTTTTCTTGACATAGACGGTACGCTCGTAGGTTTTGACGGCGTTATGCCCTCGTCGGCGTCGGAGGCGCTGAAAAAAGCTCACGAAAACGGTCACAAGCTCGTAATCTGCACCGGCAGACAGCTCTCGCAGGTTTATCCGTGGCTTTTAAAGGAGATTCCCTTTGACGGTTTGATTTTATCGGGCGGAGCTATGGTTATAAATGACGGCAAGGTGGTAGCTCATCACTTTATAAGTCAAAGCAGTCTCAAAAAGCTGACCGACTACTTCGAGAACAGCAACACCGCATATTATCTGCAAACACAGAGCTTTCTCGTATCCAAAAAATGGTGCGTCGACCGCACGCTTTCGCTCTTTAATAAGCTTGGATACACCAAGGAGGATTTACTGACGCTCTTCGGGGAAACGGTAATCGATGATAACGCCGGAGGCAGGAGCGATATTGAAAAGCTGATATATTACGATTCGGGTGTTGATTTTTCCGAGCTGCAAAAGAATATAGGCGATGAATTCTATATTGTCGGATACAGCTTCGGCAATCTCGGCAATACAAGCGGGGAGATTGCGGCGCGCGGAGTCAACAAAGCCAGCGGAATTAAAGAATATCTCGATTGCTGCGGCGGAGACATAAACGACGCATTCGCATTCGGCGACGCGGAAAACGATATCGAAATGTTTAAGAGCGTAAACACGGGCATCGCAATGGGGAATGCCTGTGACGAGCTCAAACGCTTGGCCTCGTATATAACCGCCGATATCACGGATGACGGTCTATACAAAGCGTTTGCGCATTTCGGTTTGATTTGAATTTTGATTATAAAGCAAAAAAGCACGTTTGAGTTATTGCTCAAACGTGCTTTTACTGTTTATTTGTTATCTTCCGAGATACGGCATGGGATTAGTTCGTCTGCCGTTTACATAGACCTCAAAGTGAAGATGCGGTCCGGTTACGTTACCCGAGGAGCCTATATTCGCAATAGGCTGACCTGCCGAAACCTTTTGACCGACACGCACCTTAAACGAACCGGGTAAGGTATGTGCATAGAGCGTTGAAAGGCCGTTGCCGTGATTTATGACAATATAATAGCCCCAGCTCGGATGATATGTTGCCGTGGTTACGGTTCCCGAAGCCGCTGCTACTATTGTAAGACCGGTGCTTCCGCCGCCCGGCTTTACTATATCTATACCGCCGTGACGTCTTGCTCCGCCGTAGCCCGAAGAAACAGACGTTGCGCCTATTGCCGGCCAAACAAATCTGCCGCCTGTTGTAATGACCTTGCCGCCTAAGCTGCCTTTTCCGGTGATCGGCGCCTTTGTGCCTATTTGTATAACCTCGTTTACAGGCTCCGAAAGAGTCACTCTTGAAACCTCTTTCGATGAAACACGAGTACCGTCAATATAGGTTACAAGCTCCGTAACCTGCTGAACTCCGTTCACACCCTTTGTTGTAACCTTTTTTGTGCCTGTATAGAGATTGGCATTATTTACGTTTGTGCTTGTATAGGCTATTGCTTCATTATGAGTTTCGGTCTTTGTGACCTGCACTCTGACATAGTTTACCTCACTTGAAACAAGCAGCTTGTCGCCGGAACGAATCGTCTCGGAAAGACCGGGATTCAGCTGCACCAATTCGGAAACGGTGAGCCCGTTTGCGGAAGCGATTCCCGAAACGGTATCTCCGTCCTTTACCGTGTAATACACCGCTTCGCTCTTTTTTGATTTGAGCTTGGCGGATAGCTTTTCCGCATCCCAAACCGTGGCCTCATTATCGGGATAAAGCCCCTGCTCATATGTTATGTTTTCAACGAAGCTCTTTGCCGCGTTGGGGTCGTCTATTTTATAATCGCTGAGTATCTTATCAAAAACGCTTGTAGCGTCCGTCTCATTTTTAACGGCGCACAAGAAATCGCCGTTAATATATATGCCGCAGGCATTGGTGATATTGCTGTCTGAATTTTCTATGAGCTTATCGCACATTGACGAGGAGTCGGTAAGGTCGGTCTTATTTACGACCTTGAGCTGATACTGCGCAGGCTTAATAAGCTCCTGCTCCTTACCGGAGGCAGACGCAGCGGTTTTGAGCCTTGTTTTGGCCTGCTGCTCGGCATCGAGATATTCCGACTCGTTTTTGGCATAACCTATTACGGAGCCGTTATATTTTATCTCAAGAGCGAGCGTGGCTTTGTTCCAATAGCCTATCGTGGAGCAAAGCACACCGAGGCAAATAATCGGAACAAGCAGATTTACCGCAAAAGTAAACACTATGCCATGCCTCGAAAATGCCTTCTTTATATAAATACGCAGCTTCGCTTCGGCGGATTTTCTATCTGTATGGATAAGGGAATTTAAGCCTGAGCTGACTCTTTTTATATCTGCCATAAGGAGCTTGAATTCCGCGCTTACGGTTTTGAAGGTCTTGAGTATAAATTTGTCAATCACAAGAAACACGGCAAAAAATACCGCTCCGACTGTTTTTACGGGACGCGAAAGCCCCCTCGACAACCATTTCCCGAATTTCATAAATCCGGAGCCTGCCGTAAAACCTATGTGATATATTAAGTTGTAAAGCTTTTCAAAAAACATAACAGCCTCACAATAAAATAGTAAAAGTTATTTTACCATACAATGCGACAAATTTCAACCTTACGCTTTTACATACCCGTTGCCGAACATCTTATCTATTTGGCGTTTTATTCCTTTGTGCTCCGGCAAAAGCAAACCGCCGTCTGTCGCAATTATCATTTGAGCACTCTTTTGCGCCTCGTTGAGCATTCCGGTGTCCGTCAGAATATCCGCAATCCGCAGCGACGGCAAACCGTGCTGCTTTGAACCGAAGAAGTCTCCGGGGCCACGCATTTTAAGGTCCTCATCTGCTATTAAAAAGCCGTCGGTAGTCTTGCACATTATATCAAATCTGCGTTTTGCCTCATCGTTTTGTGCATCCGACACCAAAATACACGTGGAGGGCGCGCTTCCCCTGCCGACTCTGCCGCGAAGCTGATGAAGCTGCGAGAGTCCGAATCGCTCGGCATTTTCGATGACCATAACCACGGCATTCGGCACGTCCACACCTACCTCGATAACCACGGTGGACACAAGAAGCTGTATTTTGCCGCTCTCAAAATCGCGCATTATATTGTCCTTTTCCTTGGGCTTCATTTGACCGTGCAAAAGTCCGAGCCTGTAACCCCTGAATGCGGTATTTTGTAAAAGCTTGTAATACTCCTGTGCAGGTATCAGGTCGCTGTCGCCCTCCTCGACAAGCGGACAGACGATATATGCCTGAAAGCCCCTGTCAAGATGCTTCTTTATGAATTTGTATATTCTCTCATGCAGAGCCTGAGACACACAATATGTCTCGGTTTTTTGCCTGCCCGGCGGCAGCTCGTCGAGCACCGACACCGAAAGGTCGCCGTAAATTATGAGTCCGAGCGTTCTCGGTATGGGCGTAGCCGACATAACGAGAATGTTTGGATTTTCTCCCTTTTGGGAAAGCGACGCACGCTGTGCCACACCAAACCTGTGCTGCTCATCGGTGATGGCTAATCCGAGGCGGCTAAACTCAACGTCGCCCTGTATAATCGCGTGCGTTCCTATGACAAGCTTCGCGGAACCGTCGCGCAACTCTTTTTTTATTTCTCTCTTTTCCTTAGCCGTGCTGCTTCCGGTCAAAAGCACAATCTTTATATCTGTACCGTCAAAGATTTTTGAAAGAGTTCTGTAATGCTGCTCGGCAAGAACCTCCGTAGGTGCCATAAATGCGCTCTGCATACCGTTTTTTGCCGCGTTATATATAAGTGCCGCCGCCACAAGAGTTTTACCGGAGCCGACGTCGCCCTGAAGCAGACGGTTCATCGGCTCACCCGATTTCATATCGGACAGAGCCTCAAAGACCGCTCTTTTTTGCGCTCTTGTCGGAGAAAACGGCAGACGGTGATAAAACTCTTCAGTACAGTCATTTTTGATAACCATCTCGGTTTTTTCTTCGCCCGTTCGTTCCTTGATGGATAAAAGTCCCAGCTGCAATATGAAAAGCTCGTCGAAAATAAGCCTTTTTCTCGCCCTGTCAAGTGACTCGAAGCTTTCCGGAAAATGGATGTTGCGTATTGCGTAATTAAGAGAGCAAAGGTCGTTTTTCTCAAGTATTTCGGACGGCATAAAATCAGGTATCTCTTTGCAGCCTTTTAATGCCTGCATTGTGCATTTTTCCGTGAGTTTGGAGCTCACATCAGCCGTTTGCGGATAAACGGGACGTATTCTGTCCTTATCCTCTCCTTTTGAAATCAACGGCGATACCATTTGCCTTATGCCGTGCTTATCTACTGTGATTTTGCCGAAAAAGAGATACTCTTCGCCCTCCTTCAGCATACTGTCAATAAACTTGTTGTTAAAAAAGACAAGATTTAATATGCCTATGCCGTCCGTAACGCTTGTTTTTGAAAGCAGCCTGCCTCCGGGTATTCTGATCTTAGAGGGAGTGTAGCTGACAACGGCACGGATACAGCATTCCGTATCAACCGGAGCTTCCCTTATGGGAACAACGCGGCTCCAATCCTCATATGCGCGCGGATAAAAGCGCAAAAGGGCGCCGACCGTATCGACGCCGAGCTTTGAAAATGCCTCGGCACGAGCGGGTCCGACACCCTTTAAATATTGTATTTCGGTTGAAAAGTCCATTATGAACACATCCGAGAATTGTTTTTGAAAACGTCCTGTTATTCGACGGACGAAATGAAGTAGTAAACCGGCTGACCGCCGTTAATGACATTTACCTCAACATTGGGGAAACGCTCCTGAAGCCGCGCCGAAAGGACATTTGCCGAGTTTTCGTCGGCGTCCTCACCGTAAAACACGGTTATAAGCGAGCCGCCGAATTTCTTGACAAGACGGCGTGTAACTCTGTATGCGGCGTTTACAAGGTCATCCTCCACAAGGGTTATTTTGCCGTCCTCCATGCCGAGGTACTGACCCTCCTTGATTTTTTGTCCGCCGAACACGCTGTCACGTGCGGCAAACGTGACCTGAGCCGTATGAACGCTCTCGGCTGCCTTCGCCATATTCAAATGGTTTTCCTTGCTTGAAAGGCTATCGTCAAAATTGAGCATTGCGGTAATGCCTTGCGGAACAGTCTTTGTTGCGACAACACTGACGCCCCTGTCAGCAAGATTTACGGTTTGCTCCGCCGCCATTATAATATTTTTATTGTTCGGCAAAACAAAAACGTGCTTTGCCGGAGTTGACTCAACGGCGTTTAAAATATCATCGGTGCTCGGATTCATGGTCTGACCGCCCGAAACGACTACATCACAGCCAAGCTCCTTAAAGAGCTCTGCCATACCGTCACCCGCCGCAACTGCGACAAAGCCGTAATCTTTGGTCGGCTGTACTCTATTGATTTCGGTGTCACGACTTAAATTTTCTTCTTTGTTGTCCTTTTTGGCGTCCATACCGACATCGGCATTCGCGTGCTGATAACGCATATTATCTATTTTTATATTTATGAGCGGGCCTATTTTGAGAGCGGCCTGAATTACATTGCCGGGTTCGTTTGAATGGACGTGAACCTTTACTATATCGTCATCGTCAACCACAACAACGCAGTCACCTATCGACTCAAGATATGCCTTTAATTTTAGCGGTGTGCTCTCCGGATTTTTCGATTTGGTTATGAGAAACTCGCTGCAATAACCGTATTTGATGTCTCCCGAAGCCGCCGCCACGACGGATTTGCTTTCCTCGGCATTGCTCTTTGCAGGCGAGGCATCGTCATTGCTTTCTATAAACTTGCCCTCGTTTATATAGCCTCTGATACCGTCGAGTATATAGAGAAATCCCTGGCCGCCGGCATCTACCACGCCTGCCTCTTTGAGAACGGGCAAAAGCTCAGGTGTTTCGGCAAGAGCCTCATGCGCCGCGCGGTAAGCCTCGTCGAGAACAGCACCGCAGTCATCTGAGGCGAGTGCCTCCGCCGCTGCCGCCGCCTTGCGTACAACGGTTAAAATAGTACCCTCGGTGGGCTTCATAACAGCCTTATAAGCCGACTCCTTGCCGAGAGTGAGAGCTGCGGCAAGGTCTTTGCCGCCTACCTCCTTTTTACCCTTGAAGCCGTTTGAAATACCTCTGAAAACGAGTGATAATATAACGCCGGAATTTCCTCTTGCGCCCCTCAAAAGAGCTGCGGCGGTTTTGGCCGCGACGATACTCAAATCCTCGTCATCGCTTACCACCTGAAGCTCCCTGACTGCCGCCGAGGAGGTCATTGACATATTTGTTCCGGTATCGCCGTCCGGTACCGGAAATACGTTGAGCGCGTCAACGTCCTTTCTGTGATTCAGCATATTGTTAGCGCCGGAAATGAAAGCGCGTTTAAACTGCTTACCTGTTAACAAAACTTGTACACTCCTATTATTCTTTCATTCCGTCAACAAACACATTGACTTTTTTCACGCCGAGACCCGTTGACTGCTCGACGGTATATCTGACCTTGTTTGTTATGGAATCCACTATGGTTCCGATATTAACGCCGTAAGTCACGATTATGTGAAGATCTATTATTAAATCGCCGCCGTCGGCACGCACGCCGACGCCCTTATCCGGATAATTCTTACGTTTAAAAAGAAGCGACCGAAGCCCCTGTGACGCGCCGCTGTTAGCCATACCCGCAACGCCGAAGCACGAGGTTACGGTTTGACCGATAAGTTCCGAAAAATAATGCTGATGTATCTCAATAACGCCGAGATAATTTTCAATTTTAATCATACATCGGTTTATATTGCAAAAGCGCAATATTCTCCTTTCCTGTGATGTTGTTATTATATACCATAAACCGCACAAATACAATATTGTATCCGAACGGCGGCTCAGCTTAAGCTCCAGCGGCAAATCCCCGCATAGAGATGGTCGGAGGAATACGAGAAATCAGGCTTAAGGCCCTTTTTATACGCCGCAAAGCCGCTCCTGTAACAAACGGGAACAAACGGCATATCGTTTAAGAAGCTGTCAAGGAACTCTGAAAGCCCTATACTGCCCTCGCAAAAGGCTTCGTAATCGGTAACCGCACGCAACGAGAAATCTATACCCTTTGACGCAGACCCCTTTTCCGAAAAGAACGGGCGCAAATCAAGATTTTCGGTAAGCTTGATTTCTCCTAAATACAGGTCAAAATCACCGGAAGCGATTTTCTGGTTGTATTTATCAAGCGGAACGGCATCAACTGTCACGGAAAAGCCTATGCTTCTGAGGCTTTCGGCTATGCTGTTCGCCGCCGCCGCGCGGAAGCTGTTTTCGCTGTTCACAAGAAGAGACACCTTAAGGTTCTGTGAGCCGTTTGTAAGAGAACCGTCCTTTGCATATTTATTATATCCTGTTTTTGTCAGTATGGACTTTGCCTTGTCGGCATTTGCGCTCTCGGCGAAATTGATGTTTGTAATTCCCGAAAGTTCTGAAAACGCAGGATTGAACAGAAGCGGAGCTGCTGTTGCATAGCCCTGATACGACGACGAAGCAATGTCTTTTTTATCTATTGCGTAATATATTGCGGTTCTGACGGCGGACGATGAGAGAACATCCTTTGAGTCGTTAATACCGAGAAAAACAAGGTTGTTCATATTGACCGTACTGCTGTCAACGGAGACATGGCGGTAAACGCTGTCGCTCATATCCTTGAAGAGAAAGTTCACATTGCCTATTTCGAGAGCATTTTCGGCATAGGTGAAATTTTCTATTTCATAAAGCTTTATCTCGGGTATATTTACGCTGCCGCCGTAATTTTCATTCTTGGAAAACACCCCGTCCCTGTACACATAAGGGCCGCTGCCTATCGGTATATTTTCCGTCTTATCGGCTGTGCCGTTTTTTACAACGGGAAAACTGAGTGCATTCAGCACATACGGGTCCGGTGAAGAGAGCGTAAACGTAACAGCTCCGCCGGACGCCTTTGCCGACTGAATATTAGACAGCAGCTGCCCGTAGCGTGACGACGCCTTTGCCTTATTGAACGAATATACGACGTCCTGCGGCGAAACGGACGAACCGTCCGAAAAGCGCGCACCTGAGAGTGTAACGGCAACCGAAGTTCCGCTAATATCACCCTTTTCGGCTATCACATTTTCGGGCGTATAGTCTGCCTTGACCTTAAAAAGCGGGTCGTAGGCTAAATCCGTAAGGCTTATATTTTCCGTGCCGACGGCAAAAAAAGGATTCAGCGAATCATTATTGGAATACGGCAAAACAAGGTCGTTTGCCGATGAGGCGGTGCTGTCGCCCGAGGCGGCAGAGCCGGTCTGCTCATCCGAGCCGCCGTTGCCGTTATCCTTGCGGCAGGCCGAAAAAATACATACCGCAGAAAGCAAAAGGCATATTGCAGAAAATATTTTCTTTTTCACTGTCGCACTCTCCTTTTAAAGCGATATTCTCTGAATCCGAACGGTTTTTGCCGTGTCACGGCTTACGGTGAATATAACACCGTCAAGCTCGGCTTCACCGTCGGGATTTTGAAAGCGCACCGGCAAATTGGTTTTCATCTTTTCTATCGCAAGCTCGGGGGTAACGCCCAATACGGACATTTTAGGCCCGGTCATGCCTACATCGGTTATATATCCCGTACCGTGCGGCAATATTTGCTCGTCTGCCGTGGGCACATGGGTGTGAGTTCCAAACACAGCCGAAGCCCTTCCGTCAAGATAAAAGCCCATAGCGCGCTTTTCGGCAGTCGCCTCTGCATGGAAATCGACAATTATTATATCGGTTTCTCTTTTCAGCTTCTCCAATACACGGTCTATACATATAAATGGATTTTCGAGCGGCTCCATAAACACCGTGCCGCAGAGATTTACCACGCCTACCCTGTATGCGCCCCTGTCAACTATCGTATAGCCTCTGCCGGGAGCCTCTTTTCCGTAGTTTGCCGGCCTTAAAAGAAACTCGTTTCTCTCAAGCTCGTCATATATTTCACGACGTCTGAAGGTGTGGTTGCCGCCGGTTACAACATCCGCGCCGCTCGTAAAAATATCATCGGCGGACATCGGCAATATGCCGTTTCCGACAGCGGAATTTTCACCGTTTACCACCGTCACATCTATATTATTTTCTCTTTTAAATTTCGGTAAACAATTCCTCAGCTTTTCGCAGCCCGACGCCGATACGACATCGCCCACGGCGAGGATGTTTATTGTATTTGACATAATGCACCGTTTCTGTTTGTTTTTTCGAAAAGCTAAGCCCCGATAACACTCAAAGTTTTTCTCTTTAAGGCATCAGGGCTTAAAAATTATTTCGCGTAATCGACAGTCCTGTTTTCGCGTATGATGTTGACCTTTATCTGACCGGGATATTCAAGCTCATCCTCAATCTTTTTGACAACTTCGCGCGCAACAAGTGCCATCTGATCGTCACTTATAACTTCGGGCTTAACCATTATGCGAATCTCACGGCCTGCCTGAATTGCAAATGACTTCTCAACGCCCTCAAACGACGTTGCTATTTCTTCGAGTTTTTCAAGACGCTTGATGTAGTTCTGAACATTTTCACGTCTTGCGCCGGGTCTTGCGGCTGAAATTGCGTCCGCCGCCTGAACGAGACAAGCAACAACCGTCTTTGCCTCCACGTCGCCGTGGTGAGCCTGAATTGCATGTACTACATTCTCGTTTTCCTTATATTTCCTTGCGTATTCAACGCCCAAATCGACATGTGAGCCTTCAAATTCACGGTCAAGCGCCTTGCCTATATCGTGAAGAAGTCCCGCTCTTTTAGCCGTTTTAACATCGGCACCGAGCTCTGCCGCCATAAGCCCCGCTATGTAGGAAACCTCAAGCGAATGATTAAGCACATTCTGGCCGTAGCTTGTGCGATATTTTAATTTTCCGAGTATCTTGACAAGCTCCGGATGTATGCCGTTTACACCTGCGTCAACTACTGCGCGTTCACCGGTCTGACGTATGGTCTGCTCAACCTCGCGCTTTGATTTTTCGTACATCTCCTCAATGCGTGCGGGATGTATTCTGCCGTCGGAAATAAGCTTTTCGATAGTAAGTCTTGCTATTTCGCGACGAACCGGTTCAAAACTTGAAACGGTTATGGCTTCCGGTGTGTCGTCGATTATAAGGTCAACACCGGTTATTGTTTCGAGTGTACGTATGTTTCTGCCCTCGCGGCCGATTATACGGCCCTTCATCTCGTCATTGGGAAGAGTAACCACCGAAACCGTGGCTTCTGCAGCCTGATCGGCGGCACAGCGCTGTATTGCGGTAGAGATTATCTCACGCGCAAGAGCGTCCTGCTCATCCTTGGTTCTCTGCTCAAAGTCCATAATTTTAACGGCCTTGTCGTGAGTAAGCTCCTCATCGAGATTTTGCAAAAGCAAGGTCTTAGCCTGTTCCTTTGTATAGCCCGAAATTTTTTCGAGCATATCGAACTGGCTCTTTTTGATTTTTTCAACCTCTTCGAGTTTTTTATCGGCTGTTTTGACCTTTTCGTTTAAAGCTTCTTCTTTTGCTTCAAGAGCCTCTGTCTTTTTATCGAGAGACTCCTCTTTTTGAATTATTCTGCGTTCCTGCCGCTGAACCTCCGCTCTGCGCTCTCTGTTTTCCTTTTCAGCCTCGGATCTCAACGAATGGATTTCGTCCTTTGCTTCCAAAATCGCTTCTCTCTTTTTATTTTCCGCTGTCTGAACAGCCTGATTTACGATTCTGGTAGCTTCCTCCGTAGCCGAGCCTATGGCAGACTCCGCCACCTTTTTACGGTGTACCTCGCCGAGTACAAATCCGACGACTCCGAAAACAACTGCAGCTGCGACTGCGGCTATTATAGCTATCGTTACAGGATTCAAAAAGTTCTGCACCTCCTTTTGGTTTTTAGTTTTCCGATTATCATGCTTGAAAATAAGAAAATTTATTGGTTTTTGACAGTGTAACGGTATCATTTGTAATACTGTTCGCATTTTAATACACTATCTAAGATATTTTATATCTTTTTATATAATAAGTCAAGAAAAAGCGGACCGTTAGGCACAAAAACTGTCGATATATAAGATACAAAAGACGCGCCGCAAAGGCTCACAGCCGTTGCGACGCGCCAAACACGATTTAAAATTTTTAACGTATAGCCGAAACCGAATTACGCGAGCTTGAGATCCTCCCAAAGCTTTGAAAGAAGATCAAGCGTATCCTGGTCAAGGTTGTGGAAGAACTGCGTTTTCACTTCCTGCTTGGGGTAGAGCACCTCGTTATCCTTGTACTCATACCTGTCATCGCTGAGAACAGCCGTAACGGGGCAGAGATAGCCGAGATAATTGGCGTTGTGGAGTGCTACCTCGGGCTCGCACATATAATTTATAAACAGCTCGGCAGCCTTTTTGTTTTCAGAGCTTGACGGGATGCACATTACGTCAACAAATTTATTTGTTCCCTCCTTGGGGTAAACAAATGCAAGATCGTCATTTTCCTGCTTCATTGTGAGGTAATCTCCTGCGTAATACGGAGCCATTGCGGCTTCGCCCGCCTCCATCTTATTAAATACCTCATCCATAACATACGACTGAATCAGCGGCTTTTGCTCCTTGAGTTTTTCCTCCGCAGCGCGCCACTCATCGGGATTCGTCGAGTTTACATCGTAGCCGAGTAGATACTGTGCCACACCGAACGCGTCGCGTGAATTGTTGAATGTGAGAATTTCGCCGGAATATTTCGGATCCCACATAGCACTCCAGCTGTCGGGCTTTTCGGAAACCATGGTCGTATTATAGATAAGTCCGACCATACCGCCCGTGTAAGCTACTGTATACTCGTTGTTTTCGTCAAAGAAAAGGTTTTTGTATTCGGCGCCGATACCCTCGTAATTGGTTATCACCGAATAGTCAAGCTTCTGTAAGAGCCCCTCGTTCTTTAAACGCTCTGCCATATAATCCGACGGAATTATAACGTCGTAATTTACTCCGCCGCTCTTGAGCTTTGCATAAAGGTCCTCGTTACTGTCGTACATATTATAGTTGACCTTTATTCCCGTGAGCTTTTCAAATTCGGAGATGACGTCAACGCTTCCGCCCTCGCCGTCGGAAATGTACTCACCCCAGTTATATACATTTATTTCGGTACCTTTGAGCTCCTCGATATTATAATTTCCGAGAAGAGCGGCCGTATCAAGCTTTTCGGTTTTAAGTGAGCAGCCCGAAAGCATAAGTATTCCCGCAAGCAAGGTCAATGTTAATACAACAGAAATTATCTTTTTCATTTTTCACGTTCCTTTCTCAACCCTCTGAGCCTTTGGCTCTTTTACGTTCCTTCTTTTCGCTGCGCGCCTGAAGCACATTCATAAGAATCATAAGCACAAGCACCGATACAAATATCAGCGTCGATAACGCATACATATCGGGTTTTACCTTCTTCTTTGTCATTGAGAAAATGACTATCGGAAGAGTCTGGAATTTTGCGCCGCTTACAAAATAGCTGATTATGAAGTCGTCCAGCGAAAGCGTAAAGGCCATTATAAAGCCGGTTATTATACCGGACTTAATATTGGGAAGCACAACCTTGAAAAACGCGGAGGTCGGTGTGCAGCCGAGGTCCTGCGCCGCCTCCGAGAGATGGCGGTCGGTCTGTCGAAGCTTCGGCAATACGGAAAGTATGACATAAGGCAAATTAAACGTGACGTGAGCTATTAAAAGCGTGGGGAAGCCCAAAACGCTGCTCGACGACACTATTTTGCCTGCAAATACAAAAAGGAGCATCATCGAAACACCCGTAACTATTTCCGGATTCATCATAGGTACGTTTGTAACGGTCATAACGGCACTTCTCAGCCACCGTTTTTTCATTGCATTTATTCCGACTGCCGCCGCCGTTCCGATAATAATCGAAATAAGAGCGGAGGTAACGGCTAAAACAAGTGTGTTACGAAGAGCCGTAAGAGCCGTGGCGTTACGGAACATTTCGACATACCATTTCAGCGAAAAACCCGACATAACGCTTGTGCTGTTTGAGGCGTTAAACGAGAACACCACCATAACGAGCATCGGGGCATAAAGAAATAACATTATAAGAGCGATGTATATTTTTTTGAGAGCTTTCATATTATCATCGCCCCCTCTTCATTATCGGCAAAGCGATTCATAATAAGCATACATACTATTATGAGAAGCATCAGCACAAGTGAGAGCGACGCTCCGAGATTGTAGTTGTACGCTGACTGGAACTGCATTTCAATGGAGTCTCCGATAAGCAGAAATTTTCCGCCGCCGAGCTTTTGGCTGATATAAAATGTGCTTACCGACGGGACGAACACCATTGTTATACCGGAGACAACGCCGGGCAGGCTTAGCGGAAAGATGACCTTTTTAAGCACCTGAAGCTTACCCGCTCCGAGATCCTGTGCCGCTTCAACAAGGCTTTTATCAAGCTTTGACATAACGGAGTATATCGGCAGCACCATATACGGCAAAAAGTTATATACCATTCCGAGGATTACCGCGCCCGGAGTGTTGATAAGCTGCGCCGTGGGCAGCCCCACAGCCTTTAAAAGCGAATTTATAAGGCCTGTATTTGAGAGAATCGTTATCCACGAATATGTGCGGATAAGAAAATTCATCCACATGGGGAGCATTATGAGCATCATTATGGTTCGCTGAGTGTTCGCACGGCTCTTTGCCATAATATACGCGAGCGGATATGCAAGAATAAGGCAAATGACCGTAGCCAAAACCGCATACCACGCAGATCTGCCGAAGATAGCTCCGTAGGATGAGAGCGCCTTGATATTGTCAAGTGTAAATGCGCCGCTGCGGTCGGTAAAGGCGTAGTAGATTACCATTATAAGCGGAGCCAAGATAAAAAGCACCGCCCATATCATATACGGAGCGTTTATGAGCTTTAAGGTGAGAGAAGACTTTTTCATGGCTTACTCTCCAATCTCGGAGACTTCGTCTTCATCCGTAAGCTCTGCATTGGGGTCGGAAAGCTCGTCAAATTCTTCGCTGAACGAGCTGTAATCGCCGTAAAGGCCCGAATATTCGCTCTTTTTCATTATCTGAATTTCATCCGGCTTTATCGAAATACCTATACGGTCGCCGACTTCGGCTTTTTCGGTGGTCTGTATCATCCACTTAAAGCCTTTAATGTCAACGATTATTTCATAGTGAACGCCCTTAAACGTAACAGAGGTAACGTCGCCGGAGAGCATACCATCCCCTGGCGGCACCATATCTATATCCTCCGGTCGCACAACTACATCTACGGGTTCGTTAAGGCCGAAGCCCTTATCGACGCAGCGGCAGCGCATACCCTGGAATTCGACGTTGTAGTCGGAGAGCATAACACCGTCCACAATATTGCTTTCGCCTATGAAATCCGCAACAAAAGCGTTCTGCGGTTCATTGTAAATATCGGTGGGCGAGCCTATCTGCTGAATAACGCCGCCGTCCATAACCACTATGGTATCGGACATGGAGAGTGCTTCCTCCTGGTCGTGCGTTACATATATAAACGTTATGCCGAGCCGCTGCTGTATGGCTTTGAGCTCGCTTTGCATATCCTTGCGAAGCTTTAAGTCAAGTGCTCCGAGCGGTTCGTCGAGAAGCAATACGCGCGGTTTAACGGCAAGGGCGCGCGCAATTGCGACGCGCTGCTGCTGACCTCCGGAAAGCGAAGAAACATTGCGTTTTTCAAATCCCTTGAGGTTTACGAGCGAGAGCATCTCTTCAACGATTTTTTTAATTTCACTTTTTGACTTCTTCTGAAGCTTTAAACCGAAGGCGATATTGTCCGCAACATTAAGGTTGGGGAACAGTGCATAACGCTGAAAAATGGTGTTCACCTGTCGTTTATGAGCAGGAACACCATTTATTTTTTTACCTTCGAAAATGACATCGCCGCTGTCCGGAGAGAGAAACCCGGCTATTATACGAAGTGTCGTCGTTTTACCGCAGCCCGAGGGTCCGAGTAAAGTGACGAATTCGCCGTCGTGTATCTCGAGACTCACATCTTTTAGTATAGGCTGGTCATCAAAGCTTATTGAAATGTTCTTAAGGTCAATTATTACTGCTTTGTTTTCCAATTATGCAGCCCCTTTCCAACCGATAGATATTGTTGGGAAGCACAAAAGTATGCACTCCCTAATTGGTATGAGATAAATATAATTTGAAAATCATAAAAAGTCAATGTTTTTATCGAAAAACGGCGGAATATATTTTCCCGACGATACCGCCGAAGCCGAAACGAGCAAAAATGTGTGCTTCGCCGCAGCTTCGGGGCATAAAAAAAGTAAGCGGGGAAAACATCCTCGCTTACCTTTATTTCTTTAAATTATTCCTGTGCGGGAGCGCCTACCGGGCATGTATCTGCACAAGTACCGCAGTCAATGCACTTATCTGCATCTATTTCATACTTGCCGTCGCCTTCGCTGATAGCCTCAACCGGACACTCAGCAGCACAAGCGCCGCATGAAATGCAGTCATCCGAAATCTTATATGCCATTTTACATGACCTCCTTTATTATGTTTAAACACATTGTAACATATATTTTTTGAATTTCAATACCATATTTGATAATGTAAAAAATTTTTTATCAACCTTTGCTTTTTGCAAAAACGGCCTTGAGATTTGCGCCCTTTAAAATGAATATTTCGCGGAAAAGCATAACCGAGAGAAAAGAAATAGTACCGCCCATAAGCACGTCGCTGAAGAAGTGAGCGCCGACAACTATTCTGCTTACGGCAACAATTCCCGTGAACAATATCGGGCATATCCAAAGGGCGGCTCTTTTGCCCTTGCTCTTTATACCGAGAGAATCCGCGAGCATTATAAGCCCGTAGCTCATTCCCGCGGCGCAGGTGTGACCGCTCGGGAAAGACTTGCACGCGTCTGTCGTGCCGAAGAGCGTCATCATTTGCGCCTTATCCATCTGACCGTTTCTCACATACCATCTTGTGAAATTCGCAAATCCGCCTATTGAAGCACCGCCGGCGGTATTCATAGCGCGGTAACGCATACGGCCGAACGGGATTTTAACTATCGCAACCACGGCATTTGCGAGTATTACGGTGCAAATCATTGCAAACGCAAAGTTTATAAGCTTTTTTATGGATTCATCGGAGAAATTCTTTACGGCAAGGGTTCCGAACAGCATAAAAAGCGCCGCCAAAAACAGCGCAACCCCCGACAAAAAAGCCGAGCCCTTGTAGCTCTCCGCATTCAGGTGTTGTAAAAGATAGCCCACGGTCTCACTTAAAAATGCGTAATATGCCGCAGTACCCGCTATGACGCCTATAACTTCAACAATATCCTTTATCGGGCGTTTTTTCCAAAATCTGCGAACGCCCCAAAAGAGTATCTGTATACTGAATGCAAGCATAAAATAAACAGGCGCGCTGCCGACGCTCTCAAATGTGGCACCGAACGGGTCGTTAGTGTAATACGAATGTGACGCCAAAGCATGCCGCGTCAGGATATCGCTCACCTGCAAATCGGTAAACGTAGCGGCTAAGAGAAGTCCGCCGAACAAAACTACAAACAGCAATATTGAAATCAGGGTTTTAGATTTTTTTGTCATTTCATGTACCCCTTTCGGATAGATATTTTACATAAATTTTACCATAAATCAACATTCAAGGCAATTAAAATTTTTATCCTGCCGTATGGTTTGACAATGCATTTTGCGTATGCTAAACTCTTCCTAAAAAATTAACGGAGAGATAAATGAAAACACTTTACATATCGGATATGGACGGAACGCTCCTGAATGACGGCGAGAAAGTAAGCCGCCGCAGCGTCGAAATAATAAATGAGCTTATAAAAAACGGTATGCTTTTACCGTTGCTACCGCAAGAAGCGCAATGTCTGCCGCAGAGCTTTTGAAGGATATTGACATATCCGTGCCGGCGGTGCTTATGAACGGTGTGTTTCTGTTTGATTTAAAGAACAAAAAAGCAGTCGCCTACCACGAAATACCGAAGGACGCCTTTTTTGCGATAACGGAAATATTTGTGCGAAGGAACAAATCGCCGTTTGTCTTTTTCTACGGCGACGACGGAAAATTCACAATAGAATACACTGATTTCAAATTGCCCATTCACCGTGATTTTTACGAAAAAAGGAAGGGGAAATTCTTCGGCGAATTTAAAAAAGTCTCCGAATACGAGATTTTAGACGATATGCACCCCGTTTTTATAAGTCTTTCCGACGGATATGACGAACTGAAGCCCATCTATGACGCGGCGCAGAAAATAAACGGAGTCACCTGTTCTTTTTACGCCGACACATACACCCCATACTGGTTTCTCGAAATATACAGCAGTAAGGCGAGTAAGGCTAACGGCGCACAGGAGGTTATGGCCCTGGTCGGCGCGGACAAAATCGCAGCGTTCGGAGACAACAGAAACGATATACTTCTGTTTTCGCTGGCGGACAGAAAATACGCCGTCAAAAATGCTGTCCCGGAGCTTCGGCAGATTGCCGATGAAGTCATAGGGGAAAACAATTATGACGGCGTAGCTGAATTTTTGAAAAAGGATTTTAAGGCATAATATGTTTTAAAATCGGTATTTTTTTGATGACGAACGACAGTACGGCGCATATAATATATGCTATAAACGGCATAAACACCGAATAATACACGGGATGCTCCGCAAAAACAGCCACTTTATCAAACGCAAACAAAACGAGCATATGCGTAACATATATTCCGAGGCTGAGCGACGACAGGGCTCTTATGAATTTTTCCGGAATAACCCTGAAAAGCCGCTCCCATTTTATATATTTCGCTGCCGTAAATACGGCGGCGGACATAGGCAGGCAGGCTATCGACGTATAGTCCATAAACAAAGTGTCGGTTTCCCCGCCTTTTTTGCTGACAATATATGTTCCGAAAAACATTAGGGCGGCTCCGAAAATACCCGACATATAAATAAGTATACGCGCCTTTTTGGTATAATCCTTGTTTTTTATAAGCCAGCCCATAAAGACAAATACCACATAGCCCGTTACTATAACCGGAGTCAGTCCACCGTATACGGGAATTACAAATCTGTTGACGAGCGGCAAAACCGAATTGAACACAAAGCCGAGAACGCACACATACTCTATGGTTTTGATGTTTTTCTTATCCGCGGCGAGCGAAAACAGCGGCAGGCACATATATACGGCAAAAATGCAATAGAAAAACCAAAATACATAATTTGCCTCGTTATTGAATATCGCAAGGAAAAGCCCCTTTGCGCTCATGGGCGCGGTTGCCTGCTTTAACACAAACGGGCGTACCCAGTAAATCAGCGACCAAAAAAGAAACGGTGCAAGTGTTCTTGCGGCACGTTTTTTAAAGAACGTCTTTGTATCGTATTTTTTGCGGTAATCAAGTAAATTTGCACCGGTTATCATAAAAAACACGGGCACGGCAAAATGAGCTACGGTCTGCAAAAACATATATATGAACCAAAGGCGTGTTTTCTGATAATAAAACACTCCGCCGGAGCAATGCAGCACCACAACGGCAAAACAAGACAGAATATTGAGAATATCGATATAATAAAGCCTTTTTGGGCTGTTTGTTCCATCGGCAGGCAATTTACCGCTCCCCATTTTATCAACTCCTTTTGATGTTTATATCATAAGTTACTTTGACCGTTTTGTCAATTACGCGCGCATAAAAAGGGTTTGACAACAACGCCGCTAAATGGTATTATAAACAGCGGAAATTAAAAATCTATACTTTATCGCTTCTCGGTAATACGAGGCTTTGATTTTTAATATCATATATTATATCGTGCGGCAAATCGGCAGATACTGTGTCCGATAATGCGCCCACGCCGAAAACGGTAAAATCGCAGAAATGCGTTTTTATATTTGCGGAACAAGCCGAAAGTAGATTTATCTGAAAGTAAGCTCCGCCTCGGATGTCCTCGCCGTGTAAAATTCAGAGGACAAAACTTAATATGCGGGTATGGCGGAATTGGCAGACGCGCAAGATTCAGGTAACGCCATCTCAGTGTAAATTCGGTGAAACCGCAGAAATGCGTTTTTATATTTGCGGATCAAGCGAAATGCTCCGCCTCGGAAAGTCCTCACCGTGTAAAATTTAGAGGACAAAAACTTAATATGCGGGTATGGCGGAATAGGCAGACGCGTTAGATTCAGGTTCTAATGATCGCAAGGTCGTGGAGGTTCAAGTCCTCTTACCCGCACCACCGCTCAAAGCCTTTGTTTATGCGGCTTTGAGCGGTTTTCTTTGCCCAGAATTTTAACTGAAATTACTTGTCACAAACCAAAAAGCGTGCGCACAACATAAAGCTGCACGCCTGCCGAGTCTGTAATATTTACAGCACAAAAGAATATTGATATATGATATGGCGGAGGGTTAACCCTCCACCATACTTTCCCAATTCGGGAAATACCATATTTCGGCGTGCCTGTCGGTTATATCTCCGCTTTCATCATAGTAGTCGATATGCGTGCGGAATTCTCCGTTAAGCGTTATTTGAATATCCAGCTTTCCGTTCTTTTCGTATATAACGATCTCATCCACCAACATCCTGAGATGCGTATCGCTTATCACACCGTCGGCTATAATACCGTCAAGCAGCTCTACACTTTTCTTCATTTGCTTTTTGCGTTCCTTTACCGTATTTTCAATATCCTTCATTTCCCGAATTCTGTTTTCAATTGTTTTAATATCCGTTTCGCAGGAAACAAGCATTTGAGTATAAACTTCGGCGTGTTCTCTGTCTCGTATTCTTTCAAGCAGTATTTGCTGTTGGTCGTTTTTCCGCTGCATGAGCTTTTCTTTAAGCGCTGTTATCTGCTTTTCAGCGGAGGGACGGTCGGCAAGCCACTTTTTCAGTTCTCTGTCAACCCTTTTAAAGTTTTCGTGAGCCATTATTTTAAGTTCCTCAAGCTCTTTGAGTATCAGCCCGTCGAGAACTTCCTCACCGATCTTATGCGGTGAACAGTTTTCCTTTCCGTAACGGTGGTAGCCGTTGCAAACATATTCCATTCTCGGCGGATTATTACGCCAATATCTTGTTTTACAGCTGAATGAGGAACCGCAATCGCCGCATTTTATAAGTCCCGTGTATCGGTGATGCGTATTTCCGCTTGAAGCCCTTACATTTCTTTTCGGCTTTTGCTCAAGTAAAAACTGTGCCTGCTCCCATATCTCTTTCGGTATGATTGCAGGCACGGCGTTTTCATGTTTGAAATGTTCTTCGGGCGGCAGTTCCTTTCGTATATGATTTATTTTACTTGTATAGGATTTGTGGCAGATAAGATTTCCGATATAAAACTCATTTTGCAATATTCTTTTTACGCCTGTATTTTCCCATAAAAATCTGTGGGCGATTTCGGGTTTGTTGTATCCGAGATTTTTACCGAGAAGTTTTTTCTGATAATATCCCGGCGATTTAATACCTTTCTCATTTAAAATTTTAGATATGGCTTTAAGCCCGTATCCAGATACATACAGATTGAATATCTTACGGACTATTTCGGCGTGTTCCTCAACAACCGTAACCTCACCCGTGTTTTTATCCTTGAAGTATCCGAGCGGCGGTATCATCACGATACCGCTTTTTTGTTTCTGCTTATATCCCGCACGGATTTTCTTGGATATATCTCTGGCGTACATATCGTTGAATATTCCTTTAAAGCCAACCATCAGATCGTCATCCTCGTTGCTTGTGTCTATGTTTTCGGTTACCGAAAGCACACGCACATCATTTTCACGAAGATAGTCTATAAACATTGCGGTCTGCGTTCTGTGCCGTCCGAGTCGGGACAGGTCTTTAACGATTACCGCGTCAATGCTTTTATCCTCAACGGCGGCGTATATTTTATTTATCCCCTCACGGTTGAAATGCATTCCGCTTATATTGTCATCAGCAGATTCGCCGATAACGGTGCAGTTGTTGTTTGCCGCATATTCCCGCAATATATTTTGCTGATTGGTAAGTGAATTTAACTCGCTGTCCTCGTCACGGGAGAGCCTTGAATACAGCCATACTCTCATAGCAATCACCTTTCTTTTTTTCTCGGCAGGCGCGTGATATCCTGACCACGCAACAACATACCACAACACCTGCCGTAAGTCCAGATAAATTACGCTGATTTACTGTTTTCGCAATCGATTGCCATTTTATCCGTACTGATATATTCTTTTATCGCTGAACTTAAAAAGCGGTCAAACTTTTCATCGTCGCCGTTATAGTAAAACTCAACCCGTTCAATGTTATAATCGTTTTTCTCCATAGAGTCCTTTCCGCCGTAAGGCTGTATGGTATTTTTACATTCCGCCCATAACAGGACCGGAATTTTTCTTTTTATGCCGCTGTTTTTGCTGTAAAAGGTGCAACCCCTAAATCAGCGAGGCTTAAATTCAAGCAACCCCTAAACCGTAGTTTTATAAGCAGCTTCAAAATATCGCACAAAGCCCCTTGCGGTCGGCGTTGCCGTCCGCTGTGAGCCGCCGAGGGGAAGCAGCGCAACCCCTCGGCTTTCTCCTGCTTATTTTCGTACCACCACCGATTTTTGTGGAATAAGGCGTACTTTCTCAAAAACAACGGCTGATTTATGCAGTACTTTCATTTTCACGGCAGAAAAGAAAAAGGGACGCACACGCCGTTTACAGCGCTGTATTTCGCCTTTGTGCGGCTTGGTCGGGTGTTTACTCGATTTTCCGCTTGCTCGGCGTACATGGCGTTTTCTGCGGCTATTTCGGCAGAGGAAGAGTTTGCAGCCTTATTTCTTACTTCTGCTGTAATATATACTCAGTGGGTTTAGTTCTATGGGTATAGTTCTGCGATACCGTTTCTTACACCACCCTGTACGAAAAAATTACACTACCGAAATGACCTGACCGTGTAGGCGTTGCTTGTGTTCGATCCGTCCTGTCTGTGGCGCTTTTTCTTTCTCACAAGCCCCATTTTTTCAAGACTTTGGATCGCTGCGTCTACCGTCTTTTTGTCAATGCAGCATTCCTCGGCGATCAGCCGCCGAGACGGAAAGCAGACGCCGTTTTTATCGCTGTGCTTTACAAGGCAGCAGTAAACAATAAATTCCCGCGGTTTAAGACCCTGCTTAAATATACTGTTTGACAGCATAAAAAAATTACCGTTTTTATTTTGCGGCACAATCATTCGGAATCAGCTCCCTTTATATAAAAAATAAGAGAGATAAATCTCGGTACGCATCGGACACATTCAACGGGTGCTATCTATGCTCCGAAATTTATCCCTCTACTTATTAGGACAGTTAAACGCAGTTTGTAAACCAAAATTTAAAAAATTGCAAAAAAATACAGAAACCTATGTTTCCATAAGTTCCCGTATCCGGCTAAGGAGTTTTTTCAGTTGCTTTGATATTGCCATCTTACTTACTCCGAGCTTATCCGCTATTTGTTGCATAGTGCATTCTTCAAAAAAGTAGCACCGAATCAGAAAGCGTTCGCGGGGTTCAAGATTGGAAATAATTTTTTGCAGTTTTTCAAAGCAGAGGTTTTTAAATGCCGATTCAAAAGTCGGGTCGCTGAAAGCCGTAATCTGAGCAGTTGACAGCACTGTTTCGGAATCACTCTTACTAATGTGCCGTCGGTCGCTCCGACCTTCCGCCGCCTGCCTTTTTCTATCAGTCTCTAAAAATTCCGCAACCTCTTTTGAAACTGAAACCGTACCTTCGCCGTACTTAACAATGGTATTTCCCAAATGAATTCCTTTCCGCCGTGGGAAAGGTCACATGGCTGCCGAAACAGCACCATTAAACTGTTGACTTCAAGGTTTATCCTATCTACAGCTGATTGCCTTAGGAGCTTCGGTGAAATCTGAGGTCACACAGTTGTGACCTCATCGGCACATAATTTTTATATATCACACGGCTGCTGCCGTTGTGATCGGAAAGGATATTTTAATTATATCAATGTGGCAAATTGTTTTCAACTAAAATAAAAAATAACTTGCAAAATCGTTCTTTCCAAGGTAACATACCACAACACTTTTGGGACGACAATTTTTGTTTTCATACTTTTCGGGTAAAATATTAGAAAAATACTCGGAGGTAAATTGAGATGAAAGGACGATTTATTACGGCAAAAGCAATTGCCGAATTCAAGGAACATCTTATCTTAGAGGAAAGGAGCAAAATAACGATTGAAAAATATATTCGTGATGTTAAGGCATTTTCAGCGTATACGCAAAATGCTGCTATCACAAAAGAAACCGTAATTGCATACAAAAAACACTTGCAGGAAAATTATGCTGTGCGGAGCGTTAATTCTATGCTGGCCAGCATCAACAGTTTATTCGCGTTTTTAAATTGGCACGATTTAAAGGTGAAAGCACTGAAACTTCAACAGCAAGTATTCTGCCCCGAAGAAAAAGAACTGACAAAAGCAGAATACGCACGGCTTTGCAGAACTGCCGAACGCAAACACAATGAAAGACTTAATCTTATTTTGCAGACTATATGCGGCACGGGCATTAGAGTCAGCGAACTGCAATATATAACGGTTGAGGCGGTAAAGAACGGCGAGGCAGTAGTGAACTGCAAAGCAAAAACACGGTCGGTGTTTATCGTAAAGGAATTAAAACAAAAAGTGCTCCGCTACGCAGCAGAGCAAGGAATAAAAAGCGGTATGATTTTCGTGACACGCACAGGCAAGCCGATAAGCCGCACAAACATCTGGCGGGAAATGAAAGCCTTGTGCGAAGAAGCAAATGTTAACCCTGGGAAGGTGTTTCCGCATAACCTGCGCCACCTGTTTGCCCGTGTGTTTTACGGAATTGAAAAAGACATTGCCAAGCTTGCAGATATTCTCGGTCATTCAAGCATAAACACCACAAGAATTTATATCACTTCCACAGGCACAGAACACCGTCAGCGTATGGAAAATATGCGGCTGATACTATGAAAAAAGCCACCGAAATCGGCGGCAGAAACATAATCCATATTATGTTGTATTAAACTATGATTTTGGATATAGCAAATCCAATTTTACATATTGTATTATAGCATAATACGGAAAGTTTGTAAAGCACTTTAACCAAAGAAAGTACGGAAAACTCAAAATTGTCGAAAACCGAACATGACAATAAAGCCTTTTCTTCTTATCTTTTTCGACAATTCTGAGAAGGCTTGCTTTGCTATACTCTTTTTTAATCTGCCCTATTTACGGCAGATTTTTTTATTACTCTAAATGCAACATAATATGGATTATGTACTTTAATAAAAAATCTATTTTATAAGGAGTAAAGTCATGCAAAATAAATTGTTAGAATTTCTGAAAATATGGCTACAAAATGCGGATGATTGCTGTCCAATAGAAAAATTGAACATTTTTATAATAAATGAATTTAGAGATAAAGATGAACAAAAAGATGCAGAAAACTATATAGGAAAGTTAATTAATGAAAAGATCATTCGTTCAATTGAGCGTAATGGGGCAAATTATATAATGCTTACCAATGTCGGTGTTGACTTTTTAAATGATAAAACATAATTGATATTTAAATTCCTTCATTGAATATTAATTGAGGTGAGTAAAATAAAAAAACTTGAATGCTCCGGTTGCGGCGGAACACTGCGTGAAGACGGCAAGTTTTACATATGTGAAAACTGCGGCACAAAATATATGCTCGGTCGTGATGATGCCGGGAATCCGTTTACTTATTGCCCAATTGAAAAGAAGGAAATTCAAAGCGGACAAATGGCAGCAAAAGCGGCAACTATTAAAACAGATACAATTACTGTTAAAGAAATTAAGCTTTCGGAAAATATTGACTCAGACATTCACCGTGAAAGCTCCAATATTGATATTGAACAGAATCTCCAACTGATTTCTCGTTTTTTAGGCGCTAAGGAATGGGAAGCGGCACAAGCCCAAATCAATCAGGTTTTATTATCTGACCGTAACAATGCACAGGTGCGGTGGTTTGAAATTATGTGCAGCCGCCACCTTTCTAATGAGGGAGAACTATTAAGGGCATTATCGGCATTTACCGTATCTGATGGGAAATTAATCGATGCCATTCTTTCAAATGCTACACCTAAATTTGCACGGCATATTATAGAATTGATTTTTTCAAATGATTATCAATCCGACAGTGCTTTGTTCACGGCCTTAAACGCCATTTTGCCCTATGCAAAAAATGAAGCTGTTTATTCAAACAGTAAATTCAAAGGCATTACAAACGGTGCCATTCTCTATACAATCAATAAATCTTACGAAAAATCGTTTGATTATTTGATAAGCACAACACTGGAATCGAATGAAGTAGATACATATCTTTCATACATTGAAAAATTCGCAGGCAACTGTTCACCGATAATTGCGCAAAAGTATTACAGAAAGTTCCTCGTTACAGATCCGGGCAATATGCGAATTCATTCGTTATTGTTAAAATGCGATATAAAATCGGATGCCACTACGCAGCAATGCGTTATTGATTTTGAGGACTTGCTTAAATACTCCGATAATGCGGACAAAGAAGTTATTGATGTATTGAACGCAGTAAATTCCGAAAATGTCACAACAGACAGAATCAGTCAGTTCGTTTGGAAGCTGATCGGCTATCATTCAGGAGCGCCGGAAGCATTAAAAAACCAAATCCTTTTATATTCCCGTGTTCTTTTACAATCTGCCCTATGGAATCAGGCTCGGACTTTTTTGCAATTGATTCTATCCTTTGATGCACAAAATGCCGACGCATATTGGGGACTTTGTCTTGTACGGTTGCAAGCAAGGAATGAAAGAGAAATTGAAAACAAAAAAGAAAACCTGATTGATTGCCCCGAATTCAAAAAAGCCTTGGCGTTATATCAAACCTGCGGAGACGAAACCCGCACCGCTGAGTTAATGAGCTATACCCAAAAGCAGAAAACCAAACAGAAATCCAAGAAAGTTATAGCGTATGTAAGTGTCGTTGCGGTTCTTGTTGTAATTGCATTTTTCGCATTTAATTTGATGAAATATAACACCAATGTATATGTCGGATTCAGCAAAGACACACTTTCCGACAATTGGGTAAGCGAAACCATACCAATGGAATTCAAAAACAAAGGCTTTGTTGATATTTCTTACTTTTCGGGTGTTATGTGTTTTTATGATGAGAGTGGAAAAAAACTCAGCGCAACTAAGTTGGAGCTTTCCAATCTTCCGCACGGGAAAAAACAGGAATTGGATTTAACGCTTGATTCTGATTCGGTTCAAAAGCTGTCAGACTATAGCTTTGCCTCATTGAAAATCACCTTTGCCATCACGCAAATCAACTATTCTGACTATACATTTAAGGATTTTGGGGATGGAAAAGAAAAAACAATAAAATCAAGCACGGAAAGTAATAAGAAAGCACAAAAAGAAAAGAATGAAAAGCTGCAAAAGAGCTTTGATGCAGCAATGAAAGCCTATGACTCCGTAGATGTAAACAGTCCGACTTTTGAAACGGATATTGTCAATGCAGTTTCAAAGCTTGATGATATATGAGACGATGTGCTGAAATCAAAAGCATTACTGAAAGATATGTACAATAAAGCTTGTACTTATCAAAAAAACGAAGAATACGAAAAAGCATATTTTTTATTTGCCCTATTAGCCAAATACGACTATGAAGACAGCGACTCAAAAGCAAATGACTGTTATTCATATGCCAGCTCGGATTATTACAGATAGAAAGGATGATACTATGGCTAATTTTGTAATAGAATGTCCGGCGTGTAAAAAACCGATACAAGCCGGAACAGGCTTATTTGCCAAAAAGAAAATTAAGTGTTCCTGCGGCTATGTAGTTGATGTTAACACCGAGCGAATGGCTGAGGAGACATGCCCCCACTGCGGAAACAAAGTTATATATGACAGAAGTAAAAGCGCAACTGCCAGCTGTCCGGTCTGTCACACAAAAATCAACTCCGGCAAGGAAACGGTTAAAATCACCTGCCCCGCATGTAAAGTCGCATTAATTGCCGACAAGAGCGCAAAAACCTATACCTGCCCCCAGTGTAAAACCGTAATTGATGTTCAGGCAAGGCTGACCCAGGAGAAAAGCAGCGGTAAAACGGGTGTAATTAAATGGGATATGGGAATGAATGATATTTTCGTTTACCGCCATCCCGTAGAAAATTTCAATATCGGATCACAGCTTATCGTTTCGGAAGGACAAAAAGCTTTGTTTTTCCGCAACGGAAAAGGATTGGACGTTTTCGGTCCGGGCCGACATATTCTCGAAACACAAAAGCTTCCGCTTTTAGAAGAAGTTTTGAAATTTCCGACCGACGCAGAGCTAACATTTGATTCTAAAATCTATTTTGTTCGCACAAACCGATTAAATGTCAAGTGGGGTGTGCCGGAAATCCGGCTCAGAAATCCCGAAATGGATTTTTACGTTGATATCGGTATCAGCGGTTCGGTTGATTTACAGGTGATCGATGACAACGAGAGCGTGCGCAAGCTGGTTTATATGATTATCGGTACATCTTCGGGAACAGAGCACAACGAACCTATGGGCGCCAGTGAATCCTATACGGCGGCGTATGTTTCCGAAAAATTCCGTGATGTGATCACAAGCCGTTTATCGGACTTGTTAGCCAATATTATCATTGAAAATCAAATCAATGTTTTAGATATTGAGAGCAAGAAAATTCTGATTTCCGATATTCTGCGCAAAGACTTAAACACCGTTTTTGATGAGTACGGATTGATCATCCCGACAAATCATTTTAATTTAACTGCAATCAAAATTCATAACAGTGAGGATGTTGAACGCTGGAGAAGGCAAGAAGCCGAGAGAAAACTGAAAGTCAGAGAAGAAGGCGTACTTAGAGCCGAAGCCGAAGCTCGAAAGGAAAGAGTTTTGGTTGAGGAACAAACCGAGGCTCAGCGGAAAATTTTGCGTACGCAAGGTGAAGGCGAAGCAACCAAAATCTCCGCACAGGCTCATTCCGAGGCTGTCAAATTTGAGGCTCAGGGTTCTGCCGAAGCAACCAGACTTAAAGGGCAGTCCACCGCCGAAGCATATTCTGCACAGGCAATGGCAGAAGCGGAAGAAATGCGCGCCAAAGGCTATACATACGGTCAGGAAACCTCTCGTCAGATTGGATTGGAAACCATGCAAAACGGTTTGCCGGGAACAGGCATCGGCGGAGAAAATTCCGCTGCCGGTGGCCTTGGCGGTGCCGTTGGCAATATGGTCGGTCTTGGTGTGGGACTCGGTGCGATGAGCGGCGTTATAAATATGACAAAGGATATGATGTCCCCTATTATGAATAACGCTGCCGATATGGGAAAACAGGCTTCGGACAACGCCATTCCCGCTTCAAATAAAACAACAGCGTGGAACTGTTCCTGCGGCAAAACTTGTATAACATCTAAGTTTTGTCCTGAATGCGGTGCTCCGAAACCGCAAACTGCGGAAAATTCAAAATGGGACTGCTCTTGTGGATGTAAAGGAATAAGCAGCAACTTCTGTCCCGATTGCGGTGCAAAACGCCCCGAAAAAGCTGAAATCTGGAATTGCCCCGACTGCGGACGCACAAATATCACTTCTAAATTCTGTCCCGACTGCGGACACAGGAAAGGAGAATAATGATGGAAATGAATAAACCGAAAAAGTCCGCCGTTGCGATTTACGGGATTATTGCCATTTTATTTATTCTCCTTACGGTGCTTATTCCATTTCCGAAACCGGCAAGCTCTTGGATAATGTTTGCTTTTTCTATTATTTCCTTGGCTGTCGGAGCGGGTATCAGTTTATACGCCTTTGGCAAACCAAAGGATTTAATGAGCAAGTTTTACGGTTATCCAATTTTCCGAATCGGGTATCTGTATACCGCTGCTCAACTGATAACAACCGTTATTTTCTATGCTGTCGGTGCATTTTTCAATGTTCCTTATTGGATAGGACTTTTGCTATCTCTTATATACACCGGAGCAGCAAGCATCGGCTTTATTGTGGCAGACAATTCAAGAGACTTTATAGAAAATATCGATGCAAACACCGTTAACGCAACAAAAACCATTACAAGTTTTCAGATAGACATTTCAGACATTTTAGATGCTTGCAAAGATGAAAAAGCAAGAGAGCCTTTGCAGAATCTCGCCACTAAGTTCAAGTACAGTGATCCTGTTTCTATTGAGGAAACCAAGGAAATAGAATCAGAAATCGCAAAAGAATTAAAGGCTCTTAAAACAAGCGTTTCCGATAAAAATACTGAGGCAACGCTTGTGCAAATAGAAAAAGTTGTAAATCTTTTAAATTCACGCAATAGGATCTGCGGATCTTATAAATAAAGAAAAAAGTGAGGAGAAAACAAATGGGTTTCTTACAGTCACCAATGGCATTGATTCGCATCTTAAAGGATAAAGATGCAGTCGATTCAAGCAGTCTGCAACAGACCGCACAATGGTTTATGTCGGGTGAAGGGAGAGCGGCATACACAGCTGCCAACACGCTGCTGAAAAAGACGGAGTATTTTTTTGATTATTTGCAGACGGTTGCAAAATCAAAAGAGAATCGCAGTTTCCTTTATAAATTGGCGTTTGTTATGGCAGATGCTATGGATAAATCATCGTTAGAGTTTGCAGGTTATCCAAGTATTTTGGATGCAAGCAAAAATCCGTTAGTTGCCTATGTAGCTTCAGAGATTATAACCGACGAGAGCGAATATAGGAACATATATATAGCAAGGCTTCTATGCGCATTACATAAGGAAAAGCATCCAAAGGATTATCTTTTCCCGGACAGAAAGCCTATTGAAAAATTAGCCCAACGCAACGCTGACGGTTCCTTCCCTGACATGTACAAAATTGAGCGTGACATTATTTGGGCATTCAATGCGGATAATACAAACAAATTTTCGGTAGGGCCGTTTGCTTATGATATTGTAGGCTTTGAAGATGACGGGGACGATACCGAAGAAGGATTTTTTGCAAAGGAGGGAAACTAAATGTCTGAATTCAATCGTGAGGCAACCATTAAAGAACTGGATAGAATTGCCGAATTATATAATCGCAGAAACGATTTAGAAGAAGAAGTTTCCGAAATATATAACAGTGCAGAAAAAGAGCAGGAAAACCTAAGCACGACCGTTCTCAATGAATTGGAAAGCTATCAGGAATCGGTGAACAAGAATTTCGGCGCAGATATGCCGAAACTTTCAAGTATCGGCCGAGCCACACCACCTCCGCAAAAGCCGGATTTAGGCGAGCCTGCAAAAGTAGAAAAAACAATGAAACTTTGGGCACTTTGCGGATTGCTTTTTATTCTTTCTGTTATTGTATATATCATATTTATGCTAATAGGAATTGCAAATCAGTTCTCTGCTTTCGGAAGGTTTATGCTTAGTATAGGTAAGATATCAGCGTATCTTGGATTTGCCAGCGGTGTTGGATACTGTATTTTTGGCAGAAGTATAGGCAAATATAACACTTGGAAAAAGCAGCATACGAACTGGGAAAAGACCCTTGAATTAGGTGTTGGAGCAGCGAGTGAACACTTTTTAATGGAGTGCGATACTTTTGAAAATGCTCTTGCAAAGAATATTGCCAACTGTGTTGCACATTACAATGAGAAAAACGCACAATTCGAGTCGGATAGCAAAGCAATCACAGAAAAATGGACAGAAAAACTTTCGTCAGTAAGTGCCGAACTTGATAATGTCAAAGGGCAATTGGATGCGGTTACCCTAATTCATTCAGATCTGTTCTATAGTGCCTCCCACATTGCAAAACTGCTCAGCACTCAACGTGCCGATACATTGAAAGAAGCTATAAACTTAGCAATTGAGGAAGATCGCAAAGATGCGCAAGAAGCAGAGCGCCGTCGGGAGGCACAGCGTCAGGAAGCCATTTTGGAAGAGCAGGCATTCCAAACTCGTATGCACGAACAAGCGATGGAACGTTCTGCCCGTGAACACGCTGCACAAATGGAGGCTCAAGCAAAAGCACGGGTTGAAGAAACCGAGCGGTTGAGAAGAGCAGTAGAACAACAAAACCGCAATGCAGCAAAACGCTGATAATTGCAATAATGCAATCAAATAAATTATTATGGAGGAAACCACAATGTGATTTTTCGACAAAGTCAAAGAGAAAGCACAGCAAATCAAGGAAGAAAACAAAAACTTTATGGCAACAACAGCCAGAATCAACAATTTAAGCACACTTTACGGTCGTGTAAATGCTCCGGATACTATCATTGTTAAAATGGATCCGAACGATGATTTCGCAAAAGGCAGTTACATAAGCATAGAAAACGGCAAAGGCGTTATTTATAGCACTTCACGTGATGATTACCTCTTAACCGGAAGTGATATTAAAAGCATGGCCTTTGCAGGAGAAACTCCCGATATTTCAATCGGAAATGATCGCCATACGGGATTACGTTTTATGATTGAATTTAACGACGGGAAAACCGCAAAGGTTGATATTATTTCTACAAAGGTCGATTTGTTTAAGGCAACATTCGGACTCTAATTGTTATATTAAAAGCTGGCACGGGTTATATTTCTCGTGCCAGCTTTTTAAGTTGAACCATCAATTGACCGATAAAATATAGCTTGATATACTTATACTTTAGCAGACATCATTAATTAATCTACAGGACGACTACTTGCCGTCCTTCTTTTCTCTTTTAACATTTACGGCCTCAAAAAGTTCCTCGGCAGACTTAAATTTTGCACCGTACTCTAAATGACTATAAATATTGGCTGTTATTGAGTAAGAACGGTACTTACCTTAACTCAAAACCGTATTATATTTATAAAGGAACTGAAAAAATAGTATATACAAAAAGCTGTCTCACTTTTATAAGTGAGACAGCTTTTTGAGTTATAAAATTTCTAAAGCGAATCAATTAATGATTTCAAATTATCAAAACCTAAACTATAAACCTTTTTTAACATCCCTTCAGAATAACAGGTTTCATACCCTTCTTTTTCAACCGATAAAATAAAAGATTGCAAACCTTTTATTATTTTAGCTTCTTCTAAATTCTGTGTCTCGTAGCATTCAATTGCATCCCAAAACAATTTGTTTTTTAAAGTCCTACCTACTGTTAAATGTCTATATCCGTCCGACGATTTGGTGATGTTAACTCCTGTTATACGCACATGATTAGATATATTTAAATTGTACGAACGAGTTTTTTTGTTATTAATTTGCAGACCGTAGCGTGACAATAAGGTTTTAACAACACTAACGATATCATCTTCTGTTTGTGAAAGTTTCTCTTTCAAATCACTTTTGAATGAAATTATGATATCATCTGCATAGCGAGTATAAATGACATTTGATAAACCCATATTTTTTAATTTGCCATAAAATATACAATCAAATTTCTTAAGATAAATATTCGATAAAATAGGGGAAGTAATAAATCCCAATGGCAAACCTCTTGAATTTATACTGCAAGATTCGATAATATCATTACATTCTTTTCTGTTAATTTGATTCTCCTTTGTTAAGTTTATTTCATAATAAAGCTTATTAGACAATTGTTTATGACAAATATTCGGGAAGAAGTCTTTTATATCAAGCATAATAAAATAATCATTATACATATGAGCAATGGCGTTATCAAAAATAGATCTTCCTTTAACATATCCATAGGAAAAAATAGAAGGAATGAATCTTTCTTTTATAAAACAATTTATTTTTTTATGCTTAATTTTTAAATCACAATCCTCGGAACGATAGGTTATGATTTTTCTGATTTTATTTTTTGTTTTAATGTGTCTAACAACAATATCCGGATGAGAAATATTCATAGTATCCCTCCAAACTCTGTTGTTATTTTTTCGTGAATATAGTTTCTAAATTGCGGCAAACATTTTTCTAACGATTGTTTAATAGTAATTTTACGATGATTATTATTTGAATCAGAGGAAGATTGCTCTAAACTGATAAAACCAATCGCTTGCAACATGTACAAAAAATATCCTATTGCTTTTCTTAATTTGCAACTATCAATACCTACGACCTCAAGATTCAAAACATAACCATCTGTCGCTAAACCCTCTATATTGCAAATGGAGTTTAAGAGAATTTTTTTGTATTCATTTTCGAAGAACCTGATATGTGCACTTAAAGTTTTTTCTTTGCGAAACTCGGTTCTAAATATTTCAACAGCAAACATGGATAAAAGTTGGATTTTTAAAATATCTGCATACAAAAAAATATTAACCACTTTTTTATCTTTAGAGATAAAGTAACTAATAATGTTTTTATTATGGTTCGCTTTATCATAGAGAGTGTGTCTAAATTCAATGAATTTGTTATCATCTAAACGGTTTGCAAAGTTTAAAATCTTTTTGCCGAGGTTTTCACCTACCTTATTCTCATAAAAGAATGTATGATATTCGCTTTTGTTAGCAGAACTCCTATGAATTTCGACATCGGGATAATACTTAATAGTTAAAGGTTTTTTGTTTTCAAAATCCAATTTGTTAAAGAAAGCTAGTTTAATAAATGTTGATATTTTCTTTTCTTCTATTGAAATATCATCGGGAACCAGAACGCATATTTTTTCAGTTAACAATTGGTTGCTTGCAAACATTCCCAGTTCAGCGGCCGTTGAAATAGTTTCATGTATAATTATAATCTTATCAGCATACAAAGCTGCAAGGTTTTCAACTTCAGAAAGATTTCTTACGAAAATTTTATCATAAGCCAAATAGCCTTTCTTATTTTGTGTAAAAACAAAATTCTCTTCTAAAAGCACTATTTGAAAATTAATACCAGAGTTTAACAAAAAATCCTTTAAAATAATTCGTTTATCACGACCACTTTTGGGAGAATATTGGTTGCCGCATAAAAACACCACGTTGAAAGGATCTTGATAATTTAACTTTTCTTTAAACAATAACATAATTTATTTCCCCAATAAAAAAAGAACTCCACTTGAATTTGGTACAATTCATTGGAAGGTGGGAAAATAGCATTGGCGTTCTCGCAGGGCGCGGAGTCCGCGACCAAGAGCGTTGGTAATGATATTTTTCTACCTCGGTAAAGATGACGGGACGTCATCCAAATTCAACGAAATGTAGTTACATTAACCTTAGTAGCTAAGGTGGCTATAATGCCGTACTGGAGTTCATTAATATTATATCACAAATATTTTGAAATGTCAAAAGAGTTTATTTCTGAAGATAATACATTATCATCAAAGGCATAAGTTCGAAGCGGCTTATCTATAGGATAGCCAATTTTAGAAAGAAACACATTGCTGTGTTCGGAACGGTTTGCATAATAATCTATTAGGGTTATGTATTTTATAATTGTTCTCTTGCTAAAATTTTCTTGCGACGAATCTATTTCCCACTGCTTATCTTTAGAAAACACAAAGTTTAAAATAAAAATAAAATCATTTATATCAATTTCAGTATCAGAAAAAAGTAAAATTTTGTGTGGCTTAGGAAAATAATTTATGCCCACGCCTTCAAATTCTTCGTTAATAACCCTAAATTTGAAGGGTTTATAATCTCCGTTATATAATTTGACGAACTCGTCAAGAAACCAATTTAAATAAGTTTTGTTCATACTTAAAATGGTAGAAACGATGTCATAATCCGCTAAATAAACCCGTTGTTCGCCAGATACAATTAATAATTTTGATTTTTTTTGCTTTCGTACAAGAAATTTTTTGGTTAACGAAGTACCGACAGGTTCAACACAAAAGAAACTGCTAAAATCATTGTTTGATGATTTTATCCTAAAGGTATTTTTATTTTCTTCATGTAGTTCGTCAATTTTTTTTAAAAAACTCATTTTAAATATTCTCTTATGTATTTTTTGACATTATATCACAATATTAAAACAATTACAATACACCTTTACATAATAACAAAATCAAGCATTAACCAATACCTCTCTTTTTTCTAAAAATCTTTCTTATCCATATTATTTAACGCAGGTAATATATGAGTGATAATTCGACTGACTGCTATAACTTATTATTTGTCGATATTTATAGTGTGGATATTAAAAACTTTGAAAGACGTTTATTTGCAGAGCCTATGAATATAATCAATAGTATTAAAATTAATACTTGGAGTTTAAAAAATACTTTTTATCTTTTTTTGGGGCGCATTGTCTGCTATTATAGGTATATTACAGGCTTTTATTTCTTGGGATAAATTAGGGATAACAAACCTATCATATTAGATTCTGATTTTAATACGAATGGTGGATAAGTCTAACTTTAGTCATTGCCGATTATGATATTAATAGCAAAAACAATAAGAAATAATGCAAATTGCTCAAATTAGTGATGCAACGCATAAAATATTCGCTCGAAAAAGTGTATTTTCGGTTGTATATTCACATCAATTTGTGTATAATAGAATTAACGAACACATTTGGGAGGTAAACTTTATGTATCTGAAAAGGAAAATAGACACATATTTAATGAATTGGAAGAATAACGAAGATAGAAAACCTCTTATAGTAAAGGGACCCAGACAAATCGGAAAGACGGAATCAATCAGAAAATTTGCAGAAGCTAATTATAAAAGTGTTGTTGAAATCAATTTTGTAACATCGGAAAAATATAAACAAATTACTGTGGATGGTTATAGTGCAGAATCGGTCATAAAGAACATCTCTTTAATTGCTCCTTCACATAAATTTATTCCCGGAGAAACATTAATATTTTTTGATGAAATTCAGGAGTATCCCGAAATTGCAACTTCCCTTAAGTTTTTTAGTATTGACGGCCGTTTTGATGTGATTTGTTCCGGTTCTCTTTTAGGTATTAACTATAAGAGAATTGAAAGTAATAGCGTCGGTTATAAAACCGACTATAATATGTATTCTCTTGATTTTGAAGAGTTTCTTTGGGCGAAAGGATACACAGCAGATATAGTAGAAGATATGCTTACCCATATGAAAGAATTGAAACCTTTTTCTCAGCTTGAGCATTCTGTATTTTCTTCTCATTTTTTGGATTACTGTATTCTCGGCGGTATGCCTGCTGTAGTTCGTGAATTTATCAAGAATAAAACATTTGAAGGCACTCTTGATATTCAGCGGCAATTACTTGCAGACTATAAGGAAGATATTCGTAAGTATGCCGACGGTATAGACCAAACCCGCATTATAAATGTGTTTAATAGTATTCCGGTCCAATTAGCCAAAGAAAACAAAAAATTCCAATTATCCAAGGTGGAAAAGGGAGCTCGTTTTAAAGATTACCGAGGATGCATTGAATGGCTGGAAGATGCAGGTATGGTTCATATGTGCTATTGCCTTAATAATGCTGAACTTCCGCTTAAAGGCAACTACGATATTAACAAATTTAAGATGTATTTTTGCGATACCGGACTTTTTGTTGCTTTACTTGATGATGAAGCACAAGAGGATTTGAGAGCAAATAAAAACTTGTCCGTATACAAGGGTGCATTATATGAAAGCATTGTTGGAGAAGCACTTGTAAAAGAGGGTTATCAGCTTTATTATTTCAAGCGTGAAGACTCTACTCTTGAAGAAGACTTTTTTGTTAGAACCGCAGACCATTTAATACCTGTAGAAGTAAAGGCAAAAAACAGTAAGTCGAAATCGTTAGCACAACTTATAAAAAGTGATAAATATTCCGATATATCTTACGGAATTAAATTCTGTGCGGGGAATATCGGACTTGAAAATAACATTTATACCTTCCCATATTACTGCACATTCCTATTGAAAAGATATCTTAAAGAAGTATAATAATTTATTCGCTATCAAGGATTAGTTAAAAGAATTAAAAATTGTTGAAATTATAGAACAAGGGTGAAAAAATGATGAAAAATCAAAACCACGAAGATTTACGAGAGCGAAAAAATGAGGAACTAACAAAACAACTCAAAGAGTTGTTGCCTGAAATTTTGGGACGACATACTTTTAATGAAAATAATCGTGGCGATTTAAAAGCTCAGGAATTGTCACTTAACGCAAAGATTGGAAGTAAAAACAATACATATCTCAATATCACTAATGATGTGATTATTTCCCCGGATCAATATGTTTCGATGTGGTTTGACGGCTTGCTTAACCATATTGAAGTGGTTGATAAAGGAATGGAAGAAATACGCGCTGCATACATTTTTCAGCAACTATTGGTAAATGATGATGATTTAATGCAATACACCATATTGTTTTTAAAGCGAACCTATTGGCGTAACCGTTATTCTATATCAAAACTTAGACCTACCGAAAAAGATGCTGAACTTTGGATAGGCCAAAAAAAATGCTGTTTATGGACTGCTAATAACCCCAAGATTTAAAAACGGGAATTGGGAAAACGATGTTAGTGAAATACGGCGTTTTAGACAGGATTACTTTACCATCGGTCATATACTGGAAACCGGATTGGTTATCCCATATGAAAATGATAAGATTAAATTCAACTCAGTTGACGAGTATCTTACTTTCTTTAAAAATGTTTTGGTACGCTTATCGGGTTCTCCGTATGAATTAAAAATTGCCGAATTATATTGTGAATATGTTAGAAGTAGTGCTAACCCCTATAAAGTGCCGCTTCTTATACCTGAACTAAGATATAACGGATTAGAAAATAATCATGTTTATAGGCTCGATTTCACTATTATTAACCCAATAACCTTAGAGAAACATGGTTTTGAGTTTTCGCCATGGTCTACACATGGTTATCTTGGTGGTATTAAAGGGAAAACACAAAAAGAAGTTAATGAAGAGGCAAAAGCAAATTTCGAACATGAAATGAAAAAGCACAAAGATTATTATCGAAATTTAAATATCTTTACTTTGATATATACTGATACGGATTTGCAGGATATTGATAATATCTTTGCGGATATGAAAGAATATCTTGCACTTAAGCGTGAAAACAAACAACTTTTAGAATCTGTTATAGAAAGAATAAAGAATTACAGAAAAACACCATGAATATTAAGGATGTGAATCAAGTGACGTTTTTAGCTATTAAGGCTTCTGATATAGATAATTGGACCTCTAAAGAGCCGCGCAGAGCCCAGGAATTATTGCCAAAGTTAATTTGGAAGTTAATTTTAGCTTCCTCAAAAACAATAGAAGATCATCACTTTCCATTTGAAAAAGCGGTTCAATATGCTGGATATGATGGTTACTTGGTAACAACAGATACTTCTTCTTTTTATCCAAACGGGACTTCAGTTTGGGAATTTGGAACAGATGAAGATATAAAATCAAAATTTAATAGCGACTATAAAAAAAGAAGCGATGATCCTGGTGGTATTGACTCAAGCAACACAACTTTTTGTTTTGTTACAAGTAGAATATGGAATCATAGAGAAGGAATCACCGAATTTACAAAAGCGAAACAAGAAGAAGCTATTTGGAAAAGTGCACGCATTTTCGATGCCAATAATCTTGAAATGTGGCTAAGTGAGTGCCCCTCTGTTGCTGCGTGGTTTTCAAAAATTATTGAAAAGCCGTTTGATGATATTATGTCATTGCAAGATTATTGGGATTATGTTGTTGATAAAACAGAGCCCAAATTAACATCAGAATTCTTTTGCTATGGAAGAGACAAATCAATCGCTGATGAAATAATTCAAAATGTAGATGGTGGTTGTTCTCAAATTATTTTGTCTGCCGAATCAAAAATAGAAGCAATTCTAACCTTAACTGCAGATTTGTTGAGAGATACAAATCTTCAAAAAGAACAATTTTTATCGAAAGCAGTAGTAGCTTTATCATCGGAAGGGTTAAATAATATTTGCAGGAATTATAAAAACGCAATTATAATACCCGCATTCAAAAACGAATCAGTACTAGTCATCAATAATAATTTTTTGATCTTTCCGACTGAAAACAAAGGGCCCATTGATTTGTTATATAAAAACTTACCTAAAAGTAAGGTTGAACCAAGAAGGAGGAAAATATTTACCGAGGCACTTAAAAATCTTGGTTATGACACCAATGAATCGGATAAAATTTCCGGTGATGTAAAGTGCCGTTTTTCACCTTTGTTCAGAAAAATAACAACCGATATACAATTTAAGTTGCCCTCGTGGGCTTCTGATACTGATATAAGCAATCTTATTCCAGCACTATTTGCAAACGCTTGGGAAGAAAATCTAGAGGGTGACAAAATTGCTTTAGAAATTCTTTCAGGTCAAAAATATAACGATTATATTTCAACTGTTTCTGCATATACCCAAGGGGATAATATGCCTATTTTTCGCCTAGACCATTCCTTTGCTTGTATATCCATCAACGAGTTGTGGGATGTCTTAGCACAGCGTATTAATAAAGAGTTCTTTGAAAACTATAAGAAATGTATTAATTATGTTTTTGCCGAGGTTGACCCGAGATATGAACTTCCTGAAGAAAAATGGAATGCGGCTAGTGTTTATGGTAAGAAATCTAAATTCTCAGAACGTCTAAAAAGAGGACTCATCATTTCAATGACGAAGCTAATTGAGTTAGACGAAAAAGAAGGTTTCTTTAATTTTACAACTAGTTGTACTAGAGAGTGTAACAATCTTGTTCTCGAAATTTATAATGGGTTGAAAAGTGCAAATCAATGGCGTACTTTAGTTCCATACGTTTCAGACTTTGTAGAAGCAAGCCCCGAGGCAATATTAAATATTATAGAGTCTAATGTTGCACAAGATTCTGATATCTTCTGGGGCCTTTTTGAGTCATCGGGGAATCCGTTGTTCGGCCGAACTTTTTATACGCATATTCTTTGGGCGCTTGAAAAACTAGTTTGGATAAAAGAGTATTGTGTCAGAGCGATCAATTTATTAATTACTCTTGATGAGAAAAACTTTGAATATAAAATCTCGAATTGTCCTATGGATTCTTTGCTTAAAATTTTCTGTCTTTGGCATCCGCAAGGAGCTTTATCTATTGATGAACGTGATATACTTCTTTCAAGTATTATGGATAAACATCACACAGTTGGACGTAAATTAGTAAAAAAGTTGCTACCAAATGGTATGACTACGACAACAAATTTAGCTGAATTTAGTTGGAGATATGTTGAATATTACAATCCCGAAATTACTAATGTTCAATATTGGAATTCGGTTAAATGTATGGCTAATAAATTTGTTCAAACTATGGGTGCTAATTATGAAGATTGGAGGATAATAATTAAGCATTTTTCAGTTTTTTATAATATCTTTAAGGAACTTGGAGTTGACATTGTTCAAAAAGGACTATTATTATCTGAGTCTGATAGATTGAAATTGTGCACAAAGATGGCAACCAGTATAGGTAGAGAACGTAAATTTCTTGATGAAGGCGATACTGATAATGAGAATCTTATAGATGAAATGGAAAACATATATAATTCGTTACTTCCAAATTCTCCGTTAAGATATGCACACTATTATTCGTATAACTTTTATGGGTTTAATCCGGAAGTTTTCCGTGCTGGTGATTATGACTATAACAAAGAAAAAGAAACTTTACAGAAGCTGCGAATGGAAGCTTTAGAGGAGACTTTAGATAAATTTGAACTTGATTCAGTTTTACCTCTTGCTCAAAATGTTGCAGAACTAAAATTTTTGATTGATTCGTTAATTGAATCAAAGTATTTTGAGAGCATCAATGTTGATTTCATTATTAAGGCTCATTTAGTTTTCCCTGAATTCGCAGAAAGACTTATAAATTCTATATATTACGCAAAAGGCATTGCGTTTTTTGCAGATAAACTAGAAGGACTTTCAAACGATGATATTAAATGGATAGTCAGTCAACTTCCGATAACTCCTGATGTCATAAAATTTATAAATTCATTCCCAGAGGATATCGAAAACGAGTTTTGGCAGTGTGCTAATACTTGGGAGATAATGCATTACGACTCAACTTTTGCTCGTGAATGTATTAACACTTTGATAAAATATTGTCGCCCCTATTCTGCAATAAGAGAACTTTATTTTACTGATGATTTATATGTCGACTTGATTTTAGATGTGTTGCAGGCAGCACTAGATTACCACCCGAATACCGAAAGGAATGGTATAAATCTAAATAACATAGATGGGCACTTTATTGAGAATTTGTTTGGGAAGATTTATAAAAGCCCATCGCCAGAACTAATGAGGGTCTCTCAACTTGAACTGGCTTATATGAATAAATTTAGTATGGATTTTGAGCCGGAATGCTTGGTAAAAAATGCTCTAAGTAATCCTCACGTTTTCATTGAGTTGATCTCTTACTGTTTCAAGAAAGATGAAGATATTGGCGAGGAAACAACAGAAGATAAACAATATATCGCCCATCTATCGTTTAAAGCATTAGATAAGATAAAACAACTCCCTGGACAGGAAAATGAGATTGTTGATGTAGATAAATTTAATTTATGGATACAGTCAGTTCTTGTTCTTGCAAAAGAATTGAAATATGTGACGGCTTGTGATATACAAATTGGCAAAATCTTATCGTATTCACCTGTTGATGAAGACGGTGTTTGGCCACATAAATGTGTGCGAGAATTTCTCGAAAAAAACACTTTTGAAACAATTAATACTCACATATGTATGGGCGTAATTAATCAAAGAGGTGTTCATACCGTTACCGGCGGTGATGAAGAAGAACGGATTTCTGCTACTTACAATAAATACGCTCAAAAGCTACAGTTATTATATCCTAAAACAGCCTGTCTTGTAAAAGAAATTAGTGACGATTATAAATGTGAATCACGATATGAAAGAGCAAGAGAAATAACTGGGTATTTATAAAAATTATAAGTCACTTCAAGTTGGAACTGTAATAAATGTAGCCGGATGCAATTATAATTACAAAATGTTTTCACCTAAAATAACTGAATTTTGATTTGACTGCTTTCTCTGTTATTTAACATTTCACCGAGGTGGCGTTACCATCAGGTTCTTGTGGAGGCAACTCTGTACAGGTTCAAGTCCTGCTACCCGCACCACGTCGGAGCAAAGCAAACTTTGCTCCGTTTTTCTTTGTATGAAAAATATCCGCTTACAAACTGCTGACGTATTTATACCGTTTCGCGAAAGATTATATTTTATTCGCCGTAACATTGCCATAAGAAATGACAACATAATCTTTTTATAGACAAAGCTCGCATTCTTATGTATAATCTTATCGTTGCATTCTCTGTAAGGTTCGCCTTGCCGATGTCAAGTTAAATCAAAACTGCGGCAAAACGGTGCCTGCAAGCATCCGATGCCCGAAAGGTGATGAATTTCAAAATGAAAAATTCAAAAGAAATCGAACCTCTCTCACAATATACGGAGAGCTCCGATACTGCGGTCGTTACCGAAAATCGTCTTGCAGGCACGGTAGGTGCGCTCCTTTTTTCACTTGCGGGAGGAGTAGTGTATTTTCTGCTGTACCAAGTAGGCTATATTGCCGCAATAAGCGGACTGATAGGAGTTATATGTGCGTTTAAAGGATATGAGGTTTTCGCTAAAAAGCTCAGCAAATTCGGCTGCATAATTTCCGTGGTTATGGCTTTGCTTGTGATAATTCTCGCTTGGTACTGCTGTCTTGCAAAGGATGTTTACAGTGCCTATCAGTCGTGGTTTGCCGACGGCGAGATAGATTTTACGCTCACCTTTGCCGAGTCGTTGAGAAATGCTTACAGATTTCTCAGTGAGCCCGAAATCTCCAAATCATATGTGACCGACCTGATAATCGGCATATTTCTGTGTGCACTCGGCGCAGTCAGACCTATTATAAATATTGTAAAAGGCAATAAAAACAAAGCTACCGAGGACAAAAACGAGCCCTCTTTTCAGGCTGAAAAATACAACGCTCCGGAAGAAAAGTCAAATGCGTATATGCCTCAAAGTATGCGTGCGGCAAGTTCCGAGAAGCCACAGGATAAAAACGGCGATAGGTAACCCTCGAAGCATTTAAAATCACATATTACGAATACGAAAAGCCGAAACGCAGCAGTAAATTTTACTTCTTAGTTTCGGCTTTTGTTTTTGTCAGAGGACGGGTTCTTGAAACCGTCTTAATAACATTCTCTTTGTTTTGCTCATTATTCTTTAAGTTCTGTTGTTAAACCGGGATTTTTAACACATAAACTCGGTCTTGACTATCCTACTAAATCGGTAGTATAATAGGGATATATTTTGAAACGGAGGATATGTTATGATTTCAACAAAAGGGCGCTACGCTTTGCGCGTTATGATAGATATAGGCCGCCACCAAAATTCCGCACCGGTCTCTGTTAAAGATATATCCTCAAGGCAGGATATATCGGTGAAATATCTTGAACAGGTGGTTTCAATTCTGAGCAAGGCCGGCCTTATACGCAGCTTTCGCGGCAATGCCGGCGGATACAAGCTCAATGTTGACCCCGAAAAATGCACGGCGGGAGACATTCTCAGAGTCTGCGAGGGTTCGCTGTCGCCCGTTGCCTGTTTACAGGACGAAAACAACTATTGCGAGCGCAGCTCATACTGTGAGACACTTGATTTTTGGCGCGGCTTTTACGATGTTATCAACAAATATGCCGACAGCGTCACCATTCAGGATTTAATCGACAAGGCAGTAGGCGCAAACGGCTCTTACTGCATCTGATAAAAATAAATTCGAAACAACCCATATACGGCATCGCAGACAGCACGCTGCCTGTTGCGCAAAAATATTTATTATGATGTAAAGGCGGAAATTATGCTGAATCAGTTTTCACGTACCGAGCTGCTTCTCGGAAAAGAAGCCATGGAAAAGCTGCAAAATTCGCGCGTTGCCGTATTCGGCATAGGCGGCGTCGGCGGCTACACCGTGGAGGCGCTTGCAAGATCGGGCATTGGTAAATTAGACCTTATAGACGATGACAAGGTCTGCCTTACGAATATAAACCGTCAGATAATCGCAACGCATTCAACAATAGGAAAATATAAGGTCGAGGTTGCCGAAGAACGCATCAAGGACATAAATCCGGACTGCGAGGTTACAACGTATCGGAAGTTTTACACTCCGGAAACGTCGGCGGAATTTGATTTTTCACAGTACGACTATGTTGTTGACGCCATAGATACCGTATCGGGCAAAATCGAGCTTGTTATGCAGGCGCAAAAGAGCCAAACTCCCATAATCTGCTCAATGGGCGCCGGCAACAAGATGGACCCGACTGCATTTGAGGTGACTGATATTTATAAGACTTCGGTCTGTCCGCTTGCGAGAGTTATGCGATACGAGCTGAAAAAACGCGGAGTTAAAAAACTCAAGGTAGTTTATTCAAAGGAAAAGCCGCTTGTACCAATTGAGGATACGGCGATAAGCTGCCGCGAGCACTGCATTTGCCCTCCCGATACGGCGAGAAATTGCACGCAAAGACGTGCTATCCCCGGCAGTAACGCGTTTGTCCCGTCGGTAGTCGGGCTAATAATAGCAGGTGAAGTCGTAAAAGATTTGACGAATTACAGGGCAAAATAAATACACAAAAGGGTGTTTGAATATGACAAGAGACGAAGCATACGCGCTCCTTACGGAATACAACAAGGAGCCGTTTCACCTTGAGCACGCCGAGACGGTTGAAAAAACAATGATGTATTTTGCCGACAAGCTCGGCTACGGCGGCGACAGGGATTTTTGGGGAATCGTAGGTCTTTTGCACGACCTTGACTTTGAAATGTATCCCGAAGAGCACTGCATAAAGGAACAGGAAATAATGCGTGAAAGAGGCATTGACGAAAAGATAATTCACGCAACGGCAAGCCACGGGTACGGCATAACGGTAGACATTAAGCCGGAACACGAGATGGAAAAGGTCCTTTATGCGGTAGATGAGCTTACGGGGCTTATAGGAGCCGTTGTAAAAATGCGCCCGTCGCACAGCGTACAGGATCTTGAGCTTAAATCCGTGAAGAAAAAATTCAAGGCGAAGAATTTTGCCGCCGGCTGCTCTCGCGAGGTCATACAGCGCGGTGCGGATATGCTCGGTATTTCGCTTGATGAGCTGATACAAGACACAATCGACGCCTTAAAGTCATTTCAGGACTGAAAGCATTAAAAATGTAATAATCAAAGCTTAGTTATTTTTTAACTAAAGGCAGTTGTAAAAAACGGTGGGAACTAAATTTAAGCTCCCACCGATTTTTTATTTAATGCAAAGGATTGTCGCCGCCATCGTAAACTGAGCGGCATAGTATAAGATATGGTTTAAGAATATGTTAAACTTTGTATTCTTGTTTTCGGCAAAGTACATACCCGAAAGCACGGCGTCTGACAGAGTAAAGAGGACACCGCCTACAGCCATAACAACCCAAACCTTTTCAAAGCCGGTGGCAATTGCCGCTATGATAGCCGAAACCATAGTCAACGCCAGGAAGAAGGTATAGAGAAATACAATGAATTTAAACTTACCGAAATGATTTTTCATAAGCTTTTCGGTCAATATATTGCCGAGAGCTATAAGAAGCGATACGCCTATGGAAACAGCAAGTGTTTTGCCGGTAAATCTGTAGCTTTTATAAATCGCCACGTTAAAACAGATGTGGCCTAAAAGGAATGAGATAAAGCCGGAATAAAGATATGAATCCTTATCCTGCAAATAAATCCATTTTAAGTCAAGCCAAATATCGCCGACCATTCCGAGTATGAGTCCAAACGCCACCCAAAGTCCGAATTGAAGATTGTCGCGGTTTGCGCTTGTTGCGGCAAAAGCGGTTGAAATAAAACAGAGACTCGCCGCCGCCTTGGCATACAGTGCGGAAATTCCGCCCTTTTTAACACGCAAGAACAAAAATATACCTGTCATAACAATGCCGATTGCCAAAAGCACCCAATATAATGTCCAGCTCATAGTTATCCCCCAAATTTATTTTCTGTTTAATCAATGAGCAGATTATATAATATTTCAACAATAATTGCAATAGCTTGGGCTGTTTTTTTGTTAAATAAAAGACAATTTCCCGACAACGCTTTTAGTCTCGCCATCGTACAGGATAAAAACCGCAAGCTCTTTTTATCGCGGAGGCAATTCATTGTACATTGCCTCAAAAAGTGCGGGTTCCAAAATACGCTCCTTTGTATCTCCCGTCATAAATTCACTTCCAAATAGTAGTAGCCGTTCGGTTACCCGTCAAGGCTTTTTTGGGGAAATTTTAAAACACAGCAAACCGAACGCAAAATCCTTTTCTCGGGCTATGCAAAGAAGCCGTTATGGTATCGCTATATAAAAAAAGCCACGGAAAACCGATTGATTTCCCGTGGCTTTTGAAGTATTTGATTGAAAAATCGTAACCGATTATCTCTTTGAGAACTGCGGTGCGCGACGAGCGCCTTTGAGACCGTACTTCTTTCTCTCTTTCATTCTCGGGTCACGAGTCAAGAAGCCGGCCTTCTTGAGTGCCGAACGAAGATTTTCGTCGTACTGAAGAAGAGCTCTTGAAAGGCCGTGACGAATTGCGCCTGCCTGGCCTGTTACACCGCCGCCCTGAACGTTGCAGACGATGTCGAATTTGTCAGCTGTGCCGGTGAGAGCGAGAGGCTGACGAACTATAAGTTTAAGTGTTTCAAGGCCGAAATAATCGTCGATATCACGATTGTTTATCGTTATTTTGCCTGAGCCTGCATAAACGCGAACTCTTGCAACCGACTTCTTTCTTCTGCCTGTGCCGTAAAAATAAGGATTAGTCTCGTACATTTATTTTTGCCTCCCTTTCTCAGAATTCTTTAACTTCGGGCTTCTGAGCCTCATGTGTGTGTTCGCCGTCTTTGAAGATACGAAGTCTTGTAAGCTGCTTTCTGCCGAGTGAGTTATCGGGAAGCATACCCTTAACTGCCTTTTTAAGAGCAAATTCGGGCTTTTCAGCCATAAGGGTCTTATACTGAATCTTCTTCATGTTACCGATATAACCGGTGTGATGATAGTACATTTTCTTTTCAAGCTTGTTGCCTGTAAGAACTATTTTGCCGGCGTTGATTACGATTACGTGATCGCCGCAGTCAGCGTGAGGAGCAAATGTCGGCTTGTGCTTGCCGCGAAGAAGCGTAGCAGCCTCTGCAGCAACGGAACCGAGGGTTTTGCCGTCAGCATCAAGAACATACCAGTTACGGCTGATGTCGGCAGCCTTAGGCATATAAGTTGACATAAAACATAACCTCCGAATAATTATTTCTTTTTTATTGCCCGAATATATTATCACGAAGAAACGATTTCGTCAACACCGTTTTTTCAATATTTTAACGATTATATGATTTATCTCTCGTTTTCTCGCATTTTCTCTTGTTTTCCGCTATATTGCTTATTTATTATTTTTGAGTCTTTGCCTATCGCAAAGGCTCTTTCGGACAAAAGCGAAGCGGCGTTTTTCATGCAATGCTCAAGGCTTATACCGTTTTCCTTTATTTTATGTATTTCGCATACTCCGAGTTTCTCGGCGGAAATATCGTTTTCAACGTCGCCGCTCAAAAGGATACACGGAACACCGAATTTTTCGGCTATGTCCGAGACCCTCTTAGGAAGCTTGCCGAATAGGGTTTGCCTGTCCGTCTTGCCCTCGCCTGTTATAACCGCATCGGAGCGACGTATTTTATCCTCAAGCGATGCAGCCCTTGCCAGCACATCAAATCCGCTTTGGAGCTCACAGTTCAAAAAGGCGGATAATCCACCGCCGATGCCGCCCGCAGCTCCGGCTCCCGGAAGATTTATAATCTTTTTGCCGGACGCTTTTTCAAAAATCTCTCCTATATTTCGTAAGCCGTCGTCCAAAAGCTTTACATCGTTCTTCGAGGCTCCCTTTTGCGGAGAAAAAACATAAGCCGCTCCGTTTTCTCCGCACAGAGGATTTGTGACGTCACACGCGAGAGTGAACTTTATATCCTTGAATTTTTCAAAATTCTCGGTTCGCCGTATTTTCTTAACTCTTATCATATTTTGACCGTCGGGCAAAACCTCGACGCCGTCCTCCGAAAAGAACCGCATACCGAGGGCATACAAAATGCCCGTCCCCGCATCCGTGGTAGCACTGCCGCCGAGTCCGAGAATTATATGTTTTGCCCCATGCTCCGCAGCGTCGCAAATCAGTTCTCCGCTTCCCAATGACGACACCTTCACGGCGTCGCGCTCGCTGCTCTTGAGAAGCGTCAGCCCGCTTGCCGAGGCTATATCAATTACAGCGGTACCGTCGGGCAAAACGGTGTATTCCGCCGTGATTTCACGAAGCAGAGGGTCGTGCACCGCCGCTTTTCGAAGCTGCCCTCCGAGTATATCGTAAAAACAGCGAGAGGTCCCCTCTCCGCCGTCGGCAAACGGCAGAGAAAGCACCTCAAAATTTTTGTTACACCGAAGAAGTCCGTCTTTAACCGCGGCGCAAGCATCCTTTGACGTAAGACTCCCTTTAAAAGAGTCGCAAACAACAGCTATCTTCATAATCAGAACACCATATATCCGAATATTTCCTTGAGCGTATCGAGCGGCGACTGACCATCGGCAATCTTTACCGCGATGTGCTTTTTGCCGTAATCCATTATAGACACTCTGCCGCGCATCATGGAGGACAGGTTCAAAACCGTATTTGTATCTATATCGTTCACATAAAGGATAACGGAATTGCCCTTTTGCCCTATTTCGTATATACCCTTTGCGGCGGCGGTATTACGAAGAAGCGAAACATCGATAAGACCCTGAACCGACTGCGGAATTTCACCGAATCGGTCGCGAAGCTCATCCTTAACGTCCTCTGCATCTTCGGTATTTTTAATGTCTGCAATTCTGCGATAAACCGCAAGCCTCTGAGGAATGCTCTTAATGTAATTATCGGGAATATGAGCGTCTATCTGCATATCTATGAGACACTCCTTCTTACGCGAAATCGGCTTTTCGCCCTTTTCCTCCTCCACGGCTTCACCGAGAAGCTGCAAGTACATATCGTAGCCTACCGCCTCCATATGGCCATGCTGCTGCGCACCGAGGACGTTGCCCGCTCCGCGGATTTCAAGGTCACGCATGGCAATCTTGAAGCCGGAGCCGAATTCGGTATATTCCCTTATTGCCGAAAGTCGTCTGTTCGCTATTTCCGACAATTCCTTGCCGCGCTTAAACGTGAAATATGCCGACGCTCTGCGTGTGCTTCTGCCGACTCGTCCTCGTATCTGATGAAGCTGGGCGAGCCCGAGCCTGTCGGCGTCCTCGATAATCAGCGTATTGCAATTCGGAACATCGACGCCCGTCTCGATGATGGTGGTGCAAACGAGTATGTCTATGTCGCCCTCAAGCAAGTCACGCCAGATTTCAGACAGCTCCTCCTCGCCCATTCGGCCGTGCGCCACGGCTATACGAGCCGACGGCATCATTTCCTTTATCTTAGCCGCCGTGCTTTCAATTGATTCGACACGGTTGTGGAGATAATATACCTGACCGCCTCTGCGGAGTTCCTTCTCCATGGCCTCGCAGAGAATTCCCATATCATGCTCTATAACATATGTCTGAACGGGGTATCTGTCCTGCGGAGCCTCCTCTATTACGGACATATCGCGTATGCCGGTCATAGCCATATTAAGCGTTCTCGGAATAGGCGTCGCCGACAAGGTCAAAACATCAACCGTTGGGAACAGCTCCTTGAGCTTCTCCTTTTGAGCCACGCCGAAGCGCTGCTCCTCATCGACTATTAAAAGGCCGAGGTCCTTAAATTTTACATCTTTTGAAACAAGACGGTGCGTGCCTACGATTATGTCAAGCGAGCCGCGCTTCAAATTTTTAAGTATTTTCTCCTGCTCCTTAGGAGTTCTGAAGCGTGACAGCATCTCTATCTCGACAGGGAAACCGTCAAATCTTTTAAGTATGGTACGGTAATGCTGATACGCGAGAATTGTTGTGGGAACAAGTATTGCGCATTGCTTACCGTCTGCCGCGCATTTAAAAGCCGCACGAAGCGCGACCTCGGTTTTTCCGAAGCCGACGTCGCCGCAGAGAAGTCTGTCCATGGGATAAGGCTTTTCCATATCGCCCTTTATTTCATCGATTGCTCTGAGCTGATCGGACGTCTCGTCATATTCAAACCGCCGTTCGAAATCGCTCTGCATATCTATATCCGGAGAAAATGCATAGCCGGGGCTGTTTTGCCTTTTTGAATACAGGGCTATGAGCTGATCCGCCATATCCTTGACTGCGGCACGAACCTTATTTCTCGTTTTTTCCCAGTCCTTGCCGCCGATTTTATTCAGCTTTACTGTTCTGCCGTCGTCCTCGTGAGGACCTATATATTTTGAGACAAGGTCAAGCTGCGTTACCGGGACATACAGAACGTCGCCCTTTGCATACTTGATTTTGATATAATCCTTGGTTATTTTGCCGACCTCAAGCTTATTGATGCCGTCAAACACGCCTATACCGTGGAGCGAATGAACAACGTAGTCGCCTTTTTTAAGCTCATCAAGCGAGTGGAGGCTCTGTCCCTTTTTAAACCCGCTCCTGCTTTTTCTTTTTTTGGACGCAACGGCGTTTCTGCCATAGGTAACGGCATAAAATTTTTCGTGCGGATAGCCGAAGCCGCCCGAGAGCGCACCGGGCAAAACCGAAACTCTGCCACGCGGAAATTCGGCAGGCTCGAGCGGAAAATAAAGTGCCGGAACATCCTCGTTTTCGAGATCCTCAGCAAGGTTTTTTGCAGCCTTTTCCGTTCCTCCCATTACTACAACCGTCGAGTCCTTTTGAACAAGCGGAGACAAATCGTCCAAGAGTATGTCGAGCTTTCCGTTCCATACGGGGAGTGTTGACGCCGTAAACGTTACAAGGTCGCGTACCGGTACGTCAAACGAACCGCGCGCAAAATCGTCGAGAAAAACAGTATCCTTTTTTTCATATTCGCGTGTAAGCTCCGGGAAGGTCATCGTAAACTCGTCGAGTCCGCGGCAAAGCTCGCCGTCCTCAAGGAGATATTTGATATCCTCGTTTTGGAGCTTTATTGCGGTGTTTGCCTTCTCCTTGACTCCGGCACTCTCGCAAACAACAAGCAAAAGCGAATCGGCATAGCTTAAAATTGTCGCATTCTCTTTGTAAGCGAGCGGAAGATACTTATCGGCAGAGCTTAAGCTCACGCCGTTTTTGAGCCTGTCTATATCCTTTTGCAGCATTTCGCGAGCCTTTTTGGCTCCCTTACCCTTTACGGTATCATAAAATGCGGTAATCTTTTTCATTAAATCGTCGCCGCCCGAAAAGACTATCTCGGTTGACGGCATAAGCGTCAGCTTATCAACATTGTCGGTTCTTCGCTGAGACATTATGTCAAAATGAGCCATGGTGTCAACGGTATCGCCCCAAAACTCTATTCTGACGGGATTTTGGTCGTCGGGCGAAAACAGGTCGAGTATTCCTCCGCGCACGGAAAACTGACCTACTCCCTCCACCATATCGGCTCTCGTATAGCCTGCGGAAAGAAGCACACTCGTTATGTCGCCGAGCTTAATATCCTCGCCTCGCCTTATCGTAAGCGAATGTTTTTTTAAGTCCTCGGGCGGAATAGTCCTCTGAACCGCCGCCTCTGCGGAGCAAACCACTATATCGGCGGTGCCGTTTAAAATATTTGTGAGCGCATTTATACGGCGCTGCTCATATTCGTGGGAACGATTTTCCGCCGAGGTAAACGAAAAGTCCCTCGCCGGATACAGAAACGAATTCTTACCGAAAACACGCAAGTCCTCGCAAAGCTTCGTCGCAGCCGCTTCGTCGGGCATAATGACAAGAGCCCTGCGGCCTAAATTGCCGCAGAGCGAATTTATAATATGAGCCTTATGGATTCCCGAAACGCCGAGAACTCCGACAGGCAGTTTTTTGCTTTTTACCGCCTTTTCGAGCGTCTTATATTCGGGCGAGGTCTTTAAGACCTCAGCAAATGCTGACATATTAAATTAAAGCTCCTTCAGGAATTATATTTGTTCATGGCTTCGTCTGTTTTGCCGTCCAGAATAAGCTCCACCGCACAGCAGGCATTATCAAGTGCCTTTTTAAGCTCCGGTGCCTCGTCCTTTTTGTACTCGGAGAGAACCCATGCGGCAAGGTCGTAATCGGGATGAGGCTTTTTGCCGCAGCCGATTTTGACTCTCGGAAAATTTTGGCTGCCTATACAGGATATTATGCTCTTTATACCGTTATGACCGCCGTCTGAGCCCTTGCGGCGTATTCTCAGTCTGCCTACGTCAAGCGATATATCGTCAAAAATCACAATGATTTTTTCCGGAGGTATCTTATAAAAATCTGCCGCAGCCTTTACGGCCTCTCCGCTTAAATTCATATAGGTCTGCGGCTTCATTACAATGCAGCGGTGCGAGTTTATAACCGTATCGGCTATAACCGCCTTGAACTTGAGTTTATTTATTTTAAAACCGTGCTTTTCGGCAAGAAAGTCAACGCACAAAAACCCCGAATTATGACGTGTCAGGGTATATTTTTTCTCGGGGTTACCGAGTCCTGCCACTAAAAATTCGGGTGCGCCGACAGCTTCCGTTTTTTTGAATCTGCCTAACATTATTGTGTTTACCTGTCCTTATTTATCTTTTAGGCACCAGCCTATCTTATTGACCTGACGTGCTCTTGCTATACCGAGCGAATCGCCGGGAACGTCCTCTGTTATTGTGGAGCCTGCCGCGGTATATGCGCCGTCACCGACCGTCACGGGAGCTACAAGATTTGTGTTGCAGCCTATAAACGCATCATCGCCTATGGTGGTTCTGAATTTCGCCTTGCCTGTATAGTTGACCGTTACCGTTCCGCAGCCGAAGTTTACCCTCTTGCCCACGTCGCTGTCGCCGACATACGTAAGGTGCGAAACCTTTGTGCCGGTATCTATATTGGAATTTTTCACCTCGACGAAGTTGCCGAGATGCACCTTTTCGCCTATCACCGAATTGGGCCTTATGTGAACAAACGGGCCTATATTTACGCCGCTCATTATCCTTGCGTCAAAGCTTTGAACGCTGTTTAAATACGCATCATCACCGACAGTTGTATTGTGAAGAAGCGTATTTGGCCCTACGGTGCAGTTTTTGCCTATCGTTACGTTTCCGCGTAAAATCGTGCCGGGCAAAATAAGCGTACCCTCGCCGATTTTTACGTTCGGGGAAATCATAACTCCGTCAAAGCACGGGATATTCACACCGCAGTCAAGCTGATGCTCTATCTCTCTTAAGCGAACAGTCTCGCTGATTTCGTGAAGTGAGCACATATCATAGACGGCGCTCGTTTCGCATCTGCAATCGGTTTGGAACCGTGTTTTTTTATCACAGGCGCGAAAAAGCTCCTCGGCTGAGCGCGATGCGCCGTTTTTAATGAGTGTCATGAGTTTTTTCGAAGAGAACACATACGCTCCGGTCACGTCCTCACCATTAGGCTGTCTTGAAAAGACGGCGGCCGCCTCATTTCCCTCGTTCACGCAGAGAGAAAGCGCGTTTTTAAGAGAGCTGCCGCTCATAAGCGGTACATTTCCATAGAGAACATATACATAGTCAAATTCGTCTGCAAAGCCGTCGGCTGCAAGCAGAAAATCGCTGTCATTTTCGGCATCCGGCGATACAAACACCCGGCTGTCGCCCTTTATTGCTTCAACACCGGAGCTATCACTTTCAATTATAATTGCCGTTTTTTCCGCATCAGCCTTTTCGGCATACGACTTCACATACGAAATGAGCGGCAAAGACAAAGCCTCACACATATAAATGGGTTTTTCGCGTTTTTTATTATCTGCGGCTATAATCAGCGCACCTGTTTTAAGAGCCATAAGAGCACTCTCCCAATATATTTGTATTCTGCCGCCGTATCTGCCCGATACCTTTGCAGCAACAATATTATTGTATCACAAAATGTCTTTTCTTACAATAAAAACATCCGCCTCATTGCACCAAGCAAATCAACACTTCGGCCCGACTTGTTAGTTTTTACCAATATAAGCAGTTTAATTTTGTAGTGTTTTTTCGAAAAAAGTTCTTTTCTTTTTTTATTTTCTCTGATATATTATACACAGGAAGGATCCTAAAACCAATTTAAAAAAAGGAGAGATAATCCATGGATTTCAGTTCTATCTTTGAAACAATCAAGGGCTTCTTCGAGGCTAACGTGCTTCCGACTCTTAAGCCTATCATCGACGCTATAATGGGTCTCATCGGCGGCATCATCGGCGGCAAATAATCAAGCCAATCGACAAGCGGTGTAATTTCGGTTACACCGCTTGATTTTTTATAAGGATTTGTTATGAAGCACTTTAAAATCTCATTATGTATATTGCTGATGCTCACGTGTCTTTGCTCCTGCGGCAAAAAAAAGCAGGAGGATTATACCACACCTGCCGTCTCATATTCCGAAACAACCGTTCCCATCGAAACGACAACAAAAAAGGTTGAAAAAACCACGGCCGAATCCGCAAAGCCTCAAAGCACGGCTCCCGCCGCAGTCAGCACGGAAACAACGGAATACGAAGCACAATACGGCGATTCGCAGCTTGACTTCGATACGGACAACAAATTTGTTGACGCCGTAGTCGCGAAATACGGAATTGACCGCGAAGGTCTTATAACCGCATATTCGGTAAAGGGCAGAGACAGTAATTACGTCTGGCAATTTAACGGCAGCCGAGACGAAAACGGCAAGCTCATAAGAAACGCCGACACGCTTAAATACGTTTATTACGTAAACGCCGATTGCTCCAAGGTAAGCCGTACCGGCGGCTATACGGGAAATGACGGTTGTACCTTAAAGGACGGACTGACGGTATTTTTACTTACACAAAAGGTTCTGATACCTAATTTGCAGGAGCAGATAGACCGAAACTCATAATCACAATATAAAAATATGTCGGACTGTAAAAAGCACGTTTTTACAGTCCGATTTTTTGTACGTATTTCAAAAAACTCTGACGGAGATTTTAAGACGCTGTTTTTTTGTCTCTCCGATTTTGCCGCAAAACACAAACCGTCCCTTGTGCCGCACCGATATTATCTCGTCCTCTTTCGGTATATATGATGAATTGACGGTCATTTTGCCGTTTACAAATATAAGCTTTTGCATAAAAAGCTGCTGTGACTCGCTGCGCGATATTTTATAAACCGCGGCAACCATCGCGTCAAGCCGCAGAGACGGCACCGTAACCGTCCGCTCCTCCGGCAAGGCTCCGACAGAGTCCGGAGGAGATAAGGTCATCTCACATCGCACCGTGGTGTGCTTGACCCTATCAAGATTGTCGAGCACAAAGCGTGCAACCTTTTTTTCGCAAAAAACGTATCCGCAATTATCATCCGTGAGAATATCGCCTATTGTCTCTCTCTTGATCCCGAGCCCCATAAGCGTACCGAGAAAATCACGGTGAGTGAGCTCGTCGGCAAACTTTTTTGCCACCGGTGAAATTTTCACCCACACAAAATCGCATTCGGCTGCTTTTTCCTCCTCGCTCTTTTCGCCGAAAAGAGCCGCACGACGCTCGGCAAGCGGATAGCCGCCGTAAAGATACACCCTCGAAAACAGCTGTGCAGATGCTAAAGTGCTTTGCTCGTCAAGCGTTAAAAAATCGGAGCTTACGGTTCTTCGCTGCTCGACGGCGCGCAACGACAGCTCCGCGAAGCGCTTCTTCAGTTTGTTTTCGTCATTGTCCAAAATCCGAACGCCTCCTTTAAATCGATAATATACCGATAATATAATATCAAAACACAAGTCGCGTGTAAAGTACCGTTAAAAAAGGGACGAGCCGCCATTACGGCGGCTCGTCCCTTAAGCGAGGAAACCAAAATTTCGTTATTGTTGAGTAATAATGCGTCAGATAAGCGAACGATAGAGTTCTGCAATCTCTTCAACGCTTGTGTCGCGGGGGTTACCGGGACGGCAGGCATCCGCATACGCAGACTCCGAGAGGAACTGTATATCCTTTTCTTTAACGATTTCTTTAAGGTCTGCGGGAATACCTACATCGGAAGCAAGGCGTTTTACTGCATCAACAGCAGCCTTTCTGTACTCATCCTGAGTCATATCGTCCGTACCCTTTACGCCCATAGCCTTTGCTATATCTCTGTATTTTTCACCGGTAGCCGGAGCGTTATATTCCATAACAGTCGGAAGAATAATTGCATTTGCAACACCGTGAGGTGTGTCGTAAAGCGCGCCGAGCGGATGAGCCATAGAGTGAACTATGCCGAGGCCGACATTTGAGAAGCCCATTCCGGCTATGTACTGACCGAGAGCCATTTCCTCTCTGCCCTCGGGGGTGTTTTCAACAGCACCTCGAAGAGCGCGAGAAATTATTTCGATTGCCTTTAAATGGAACATATCGGAAAGCTCCCAAGCACCCTTTGTGATGTAGCCCTCAATAGCGTGTGTAAGAGCGTCCATACCGGTTGCGGCAGTAAGCCCCTTTGGCATACTCGACATCATATCCGGGTCAACAAAAGCAACTACCGGGATATCGTGAACATCGACGCACACCATTTTTCTGTTTTTCTCGGCGTCGGTTATAACATAGTTTATGGTAACCTCAGCGGCTGTGCCTGCGGTTGTGGGAACGGCAAAAATCGGAACAGCCTTATTCTTTGTGGGAGCCACTCCCTCAAGACTTCTGATATCTGAAAATTCGGGATTCGCAACAACTATGCCAATCGCCTTAGAGGTATCCATTGAGGAGCCGCCGCCGATTGCAATAAGATAATCGGCACCCGAAGCCTTAAATGCCTCAACGCCGTGCTGACAGTTTTCTATTGTGGGATTAGCCTTGATGTCGGAGTATATCTCATAGTCAAGTCCGGCTTTATCAAGAACATCCGTAACCTTTTTGGTAACTCCGAATTTAAGAAGATCGGGGTCCGAGCAAATAAAAGCCTTTTTAAAGCCTCTGCCCTTTGCCTCGTCGGCAATGCTCTCTATTGCGCCCTTGCCGTGATAAGAAGTCTCGTTAAGAACAAATCTGTTAGCCATAACTTATTCCTCCGTATTCAATAAAATAAATTTAACGGCAACGTGGGTAAACGTTTAACCATCTACGTTAAAATTTTAACAACCATTTTTTGAAAAATCAATAGGCAATACTCACAAATAATCAAAAAAATTTTTGACACTTAAAAGACCTGCCCTCGCCGCAAAGCGAAAACAGGTCTTGGAATCATAAAACCATATAAGACTTACGAGCCGGAAACTATCCAGCCTATGCCGTATGTCACGGTGGTCATTATAAGCCCGGCTATAAGTACGCCGAGGGCGATTATCGGAAATGCCTTTTTGGGCGGTATTTCCAAAAGCGACGCCATAAGCGCGCCCGTCCAGCCGCCGGTTCCGGGAAGCGGAATCGCAACGAACAGCAAAAGCCCCCACTGCTTACCGCGGTTTATTTTATCTCGATTCTTTTCGGCTTTTGCTTCAAAGTGCTTTATTATTTTGTCAAAGCCCTTTATCTTTCTCAGCCACTCGAATATCTTTTTGATGAACAAAAGGATAAACGGTATCGGCACAAGATTCCCGAGATACGAGATGATGAATGCCTGAAGCATATTCATATTGAGCAGTCTTGCGGCTATCATACCGCCGCGGTTCTCGAGAATCGGGAACAGCGAAATTATAAGCACCGTAAGCCATGACGGTATGGTATCTCCGAACAGATGCACCATTTTTTCCGCGAGATTTTCTGTCGCGGACAGCGTCATAAAGTACTGCGAAAATGTAGACAGCATATAATTCTCCTTATAATCAGATAGAGTGCTCCGTCAAATAAGCCTTTGCTTTTTTGAGAATAGCCTTGTCGTTTTCATAATTAAGGGTCTTATAAGCATTATCATAGCTTAACCAAATGTAGTCCTCAATTTCCTCCGGCTGAATAACGGTTCTTGTATCTTTTGTGGAGGCGATATAAATTATAACCGTTTTTTCTATTCTGCCCTGAATCGTATACTCCGAACGGCTCTTAAATTCCGGAAGAATGGCTATATGAAGCCCGGTTTCCTCAAGGACCTCGCGTCTTGCGGTATCCTCGTTGCTCTCGCCCTCTTCGACATGGCCTTTGGGGAAGCCCCAATTTGCGCTGCGCTTGTTTTTGATAAGCAAAAATCTTCTTTCGCCCGCTATTTCCCGGTAAACTATCGCGCCGCAGCTGCGCTCATAAAGACAATCTATCGAATAGGAGCCTTTTTTGTACATAAACGCGAGCGCGTCACGCACATCATTTACTATAAATCTTTTACTCTTTGGCGACACAACAATAATTACGCCTTTTGTCTTAGGTATTTTAACGGTGGCTATTACCCTGCCGTCAAAATTTCTTACGGGGTGATTTATGCCCATAATAAAGGCGCCCTTTACGGGAGAGTGCGGCTCAAGTCCGCTTTCGACGGTACCGTAATTAAGGCGGTACTGCGTCTTGCTGTTGCCGTCAAAGAATCCTATGGGTCTTGTGACCCTCACTTTGACAAACCTTCCCAGCATCGTGGTTCTCCTTAGAAAAATCTGAAAATATTATACAGGTTTTTTTCGCTCGTTTCAAGACAAATTTAAACATTAAGCCTCAAATCACGCCTCAATGTTTAAATTGACATTAAAATTACTGTTTTTGTAATAAAATTTTAATCAAAAGGGATTGTGAAAAGCAGTAATTTACGATAAAATATACTCATTATATTAAGCTGTTGTGTGAAAGGGTGTCAATTATGGCAGATGACAAGAAATTCGGCAATAACGATTTTGAGGATATTTACAGTTCTTCCGAAAAGAACGGTTATGAGGATATATACAGCGACAGCGAGGAGGAGGGACGTGCAGTCTCTTCCGACAAGAAGGGTGATGACGATTTCGAGGACTTCTTCACGGGGAGAGACGACAAATCAGACAACGAAGGTTTCGGAAACGAGACTCCCGTTCCGCGCCACAGAGAGATAAACACAAGCCCGGAGGTCAAACCTTACAGCTACAACTATAACAGAGCCGCAAATTCAAGAGCCAAAAAGGTTTCAGACGAGCACGGCTTTACCGATATTTCAAGCGGCAAGCAGCCGAAAGAAAAAAAGCCTCACCGACACAGCGCAGGCAAGATAATCGGTATAGTCATATTGATTTTACTGGTGCTCTGCGCCGCCTTTGCCGCAGTTACATACCATCAGGCAAAGAAGTTGCTCGGCGAGGTCAACTACTCTCCGCTTCAGGAGAACGAATACATAGATTCTTCAAAGCTCGCACATTCGGATTCGGTACGCAACATTCTCCTGATAGGCGTTGACGCGCGCGAGGGGGAAAGCTCAGACAGCACAAGGTCCGACACCATGATGATTCTTTCCATTGACGAAAAGAACAAGCAATTAAAGCTCACCTCCATTCTTCGCGACACATATGTTGAAATTCCGGGCTGGAAGTGGAACAAGATAAACGCGGCGCAGAGCCACGGCGGCAGGCAGCTGCTTGTAGACACAATAGAATACAATTTCAAAGTGGATATAGATAACTATATGCTTGTGAACTTTGATATGTTTACCACTATAATCGACGAGCTCGGCGGCGTAGATGTTGAAGTAACCGAAAAAGAGGCAAACTACATAAACGCGCGTTACAATATGACTCAGGCCGAAAAAGACGCTTTCCCCGGAGCCACAAACGCCGGTGTAAATCACTTCAGCGGTATGCAGGCTCTTTGGTACAGCCGTATGCGCTATCTCGACAGCGACTTCTACCGCACACAGCGTCAGCGCAAGGTCATTTCGGCAATTATAGATAAGGCAAAATCAAATCCGACGGCACTCTATTCGATAGCCGAAAAGGTTATGCCGATGATTGAAACGGATCTTACCACGGACGAGCTTGTAAATCTCGCAAAGAGCTCCGTAAAATATATGAAATACGATCTTGCTCAGATGCAGGTTCCGATTGACGGAAGCTGGAAGAGCGTTAAAAAATCAGCCGGCAACGTGCTCTCGATAGATATGGATAAAAACGTTTCGGCGCTGCGCACATTCATATACGAAAAGGCGGACACCTCAAATAACGAGACTACAACGGAGAATTCCAAAAAGAAATAATTTTTCAGGAGATACAATATGAAAAAAGCTGAATTATCACTTGCCGGCGAATTTAAAGTAGGCAAGGTTGACGACAGAATCTTCGGTTCGTTCATAGAACACCTCGGCAGAGCCGTTTACGGCGGAATATATGAGCCACATCACCCCTGTGCCGACGAAGACGGGTTCAGAAAAGACGTTATCGACGAGGTTAAAAAGCTTCGCGTACCGATAGTGCGCTACCCCGGCGGAAACTTTGTTTCCGGATACAGGTGGGAGGACGGTGTAGGTCCCGTAAGCAAAAGGCCGAAAAGGCTTGAGCTCGCCTGGGGTGTTACGGAGCCCAATCTCTTCGGCACGGATGAGTTTATGAAGTGGTGCAAAAAGGCGGACACAGCTTGTATGATGGCCGTAAACCTCGGTCTGCGCGGAGTCGACGACGCAAGAAATCTTGTTGAATACTGCAATCACCCGTCCGGCTCATATTACAGCGATATGCGACGTAAAAACGGTGCCGAAAGCCCTTACGGTATAAAGCTGTGGTGCCTCGGGAACGAGATGGACGGCGGTTGGCAGCTCGGCCACAAGGAAGCGAAGGAATATGCTTTTTTGGCGGATCAGGCATCAAAGGCAATGAAACTAACGGATGACTCAATTGAAACCGTAATTTGCGGCAGCTCCAACGACCATATGAAAACCTTCGGCAAGTGGGAGGATACCTGCCTCGACATAGCCTACGACAGCGTGGATTACATATCGCTTCATCAATACTACGACAACAAGCTCGGCGACACGCAGAGCTTCCTCGCTAAGAGCATGGCTATGGACGAATTCATAAAAACGGTAATTTGTATATGCGATTCCGTAAAGGGCAGAAAGCATTCAAAACACACCGTCAATCTCTCCTTTGACGAGTGGAACGTTTGGTTCCACTCAAACGACGACGAGGTAGAGAAGTGGAGCACCGCTCCGCACCAGCTTGAAGACGTATACACCTTTGAGGACGCACTTTTGGTCGGGCTTATGCTGATAACTCTGTTAAAGCATGCCGACAGGGTTAAGGTCGCGTGTCTTGCACAGCTTGTAAACGTCATAGCCCCTATTATGACGGAAAACGGCGGCGGAATTTTTGAGCAGACTATATTCTATCCGTTTATGCACGCGTCAAATTACGGCAGAGGAACCGTTTTACTCTCAAACACAGTATGCGGCAAGCACGACACAAGAGAGTTTACCGATGTTCCGGACGTGGACTCCGTGGCGGTTTTAAGTGACGACGGCAACGCTCTTACCGTATTTGCGGTAAACAGAGACCCGAGCGAAAGCTATGATATGTGCATAAAGCTTTTAGATCTTGAAGACTTTTCCGGCAAAGAGCATATTGAAATGTGCGGCTTTGACAAAAACGCGGTTAACGGATTCGACAAAATAAACGTCTTCCCCGTAAGCGGAGAAATCCCCACGGTTGACGGCAAAACGGCACACGCCGTTTTAAAGCCGTTTTCATGGAATGTTATAAGATTTTATAAAAACAAATAATAAAAAGGAATGAGAATTATGGCAAAATGTCCCAAGTGCGGAGCAAAGCTTCATTGGTACGACTTCCGTGCCGAATGTAAGCACTGCGGAGTTAGTATCCCCAACTACAAATGGGAAGAGAGGCTTGAAAATGATGCCGATACGGCCGAGACATCATTCGCAAAGCTGCATTACAAAATGAGTAACTTCAAATACGGCACGGTAGGCTCTCCGCTTATGATAGTGCGCCTTGTTTTTACTCTTTTGCCGCTTGTGGCTTTTGTTGTGCCGCTTGTAAAAATCACACTCTGCTTCCCGTTTTTCGAAAAAACGGAGAGTGTTTCATTTCTCACGTTTATACTTAACTATTTGACCAAATATGATATAAAGGCTTCGCTCTCGCTGATGCAAGGCGAGGCGCTCGGCGGTGTTTTTGCAAAAATGTTTCTCGGCGTGGGATTTGCGTTTTTGGCCGCCGCGCTCGGAGTTGTAAATTTCTTCGTTGTGCTTATAGCGTCAATGTCACTCAGCAGCAAAGCCGACACGGTATTAAACATCCTCAGCACCGTTTTTTGGAGTCTTTCGGCATACTTTGTTTACGCCTTTTTAAATGCCTCGGCTGAAACAAGCGTAAACATAATCACAGGCTCGGTATCCCCGTTCTTTGCGGTAGGAATAGCGTTGTTCCTCGCAAATGTCATAATCAATATTGCGGTGTCCAAAAAATTCAAAAACAAAAAAGCCACAGATCCGTCTATGGAGGAAGCCATAGAAAAAGAGCTTTGTGAGCTCCGTGAAAAAGACAGCGAGCCGGTAGCCGAATAAAGTCTTAAAAGCTTGTCCCCCTCATACATTTAGTATGAGGGGGTGTTTTTTTTGAAATGTATAATTTTGACTAAGAGAGGGCTTACGGCGATAACCGCTGTCACATTATCCGCGCTACTTATCGTATTCGGAATCTGCGGCAGAAAAAGCGCACTCAGCTCTGCCGCTGCCGAGGAGGGCAAACGGCTTCTGCCCATTTACTGCGTTGAGACGGACGAAAAAAAGGTCGCAGTCACCTTTGACGCTGCTTGGGGAGCCGACGACACGGAAAGGCTCATAGAAATTTTAAAAAATCACAATGCCAAGGCTACGTTTTTCGTCGTCGGGGAATGGGCGGAAAAATATCCCGACAGCGTAAAGGCGTTTTATGCCTCCGGACACGAGATAGGAAATCACTCTGCATCGCACAATATGTATTCGAGTCTTACAGAGAGCGAAATCATAAAAGACATAACACTCTGTAACGAAGCGGTAAAAAAAGCCATAGGAGTTACACCCGTTCTTTTGCGCGCTCCGTCGGGGGATTATACAAATGACACGATAACCGCGGCGACAAAGCTCAATATGAAAACAATACAATGGTCCGTCGATTCGCTTGACTGGAAGGGACTTGACACCGATGAAATAGTAAAGCGCGTAACGGATAAGACCGAGTGCGGTTCAATTATACTCTTTCACAACGATATAAAAAACACGCCCGACGCGCTCGACCGAATTCTCACGGATCTTGAGAAAAAAGGCTATTCGTTTGTTACGGTAAGCGAGCTTATATACGACGGCGATTACAAAATAGATTCCGCCGGCAAGCAAATCAAAAATGCCGCCGCGAATTGAACGCTCCGCCGTATAAAAAATTCAATTGGAAATTTTATCCGAAAAATACGTTTTTACTTGTCTCTTTCCCGTATAAAGAATTTATAACTGCGCAAAATATAATATCATCTTACGGGAGGTGACATTATGGAAAATAAGGGTGTAAAATGCGATGTATGCGAATGCGTACACAACACCGCCGGCTGCGGCTGCGACAGAAGCGTTATCGAGGTAACTCATGACTGCTCATGCACAAATCAGCAGATTCAGGACCCGCATTTCTGCAAGAGCTACGAAAAGAAATAAGCACGCGAATTAAAGAAAAAAGGAGCCGTAAGGCTCCCTGCTGGTAAGACAGCAAAATTCAAATTTCTTGGAACAGGTATGATTTCGGTCATGCCTGTTCCGCTTTATCCGCTGAACAAACTGCTCTATATTCTCTGCCTGTTGTTCCTGTTCATGGATTTGCTATTGCGGATCCTTGACCTCGGCTTTGAGGTCTTTCTGTTCCTCGGTGTAGTTCTTGCTCATTATGGCGAAGCGTTCATCCACGATGTTGTCCTTTTCATCGAAAGAAAACTCCCTCTTGGGGGGCATCGTCGGGACGAGGCTCAACCTTGGCATACGGGTCGGGATTGGAGAAAACAAAAGAGTGGATTTCTCCGTATTCCTCGCTATCATCAAAATCGTCATCGGCTAAAATCTCTTTCAGCTCCTCGTCGGACAATTCGATAATATCGTCATCACGTTTATCGTGAATATCGCTCATTTTGATTTTCGGACTCATTTCGTCAAGCCTCCTTTTCATTCATTCGTTTCGATTCGTTTCAATTAAATATCGTGTAGATAGCAAAACAGACGAACGCTGTCAACGGTCAAGATGAACGGCTTCGCCGCCATTGACAGCGTCCGTCCGTTTCGCTTTTGGGCAGACAAGGCGGCGGTTGCCGCCGATTTCCATTTAAGGAAATGGCGCTTGCTATTATGGGAAACGAGGAATAGCAAGCAGGGCACGGCGGTACCCACTTGTGCGTACTTGTTGGGAAGCATCCCAAGCCCTTTAACAATTTCAGAGAAATTGGCTGCGCACCGTTGGTGCTGATTTTTTGATTGGGACAGATCAGTTCTTGATTTATAAAGATGAGTTTCGTGAACACTTGGAACATTTTCCGAGATTAAAATGATTCTTTCCGCCATAATAGCTGAATTCACTTTCTTCTTTTATTTCATGACAAATCTCACATTGTACCCAGCGTCGCCCAGAGGAATCTCTAATTGGCGTTTCCTGTTGAACAAATTTTCCTTTAACTTCATTGTAGCGCTTCATATAATCCATCTCAGCACGTTGCTTTTGATCTTCACGAGCTTTTTTTGCAGCTTCTTCTCGTTCCTTTTTCAAAGTTTCTTGTTGTTGCAGATAACGTTCTCGTTGTATACGCACTTGCTCAGCACGCATTTGCTCCCGTTCTTCCACAAACTTTTTTGGTTTTTCTTCTTGCTTTTGAGGTCGAAGCATTCTTGCTTCGGGAAAGAGTTCATCAATATATGGACTTTCTCTTTCGTTAATCTCGAACAAGTGCAGTTTATTTTTGGCTCGTGTAATACCTACATAGAACAGGCGTCGTTCTTCTTGTTCACCATCAGCACTATCCTTAGAACGACAAAAAATATTGGATCTTAATGACGGGAACCGCCCTTTATAAACATCGACCATATAGACAGTGTCATATTCTAAGCCTTTGCTTGAATGGATTGTTGAGAGGATGATTGGGCTTTCATGTTCGGAAGTAAAACCTTGTTTCAAGAGTCGTTCCAAATCTCGCAGCCTATTCAAGAAACCTTCAATCGTTGACTCCTGCTTTGCAAGAATCTGTAAAATCTCTATCTTTCCTGTGTCGAAATGCTTTTCACTAAGATATGCTCCATATCCAGACTCCAACAGAATAGAAATCGCCTTAACAGGACTCGCTTTAGATACTTCGGTTATTATATCGCGAAACCGAGAAGATCGGTTGCGATAGCAAGGAGCGACATATTGCATCTGTTCATCAATTGCATCAAAAACGGATATGTGTTTCTTATAACAATTTTGAATAGCCCAATAACGCTGTTTTTCTTTAAGATACAAAATCCCTTTGTTGCATATTTGATCAAGCTGACGAGCATCATGATTATTTATCGCAAGAGAAAGAAAGGCAACAATATCTTTAACGATGTGAACTTCGAAGAAATTCATTTCCGGCTTGCGGAGTTTGAACTGTACATTGTTCCTTAGAAACAAATCCACAAGAACGATGGCACTTTCGTTATCGCGATACAAAAATGCTGTTTCTGTTTTTGCTGTTTTCGCTACATCGAGCAAATACATATATTGTGCCTCTCTCGAAGCAACACTTATAAGAGAAACATCTTCGCCATCACCTCGCTCTGCTGTCATGTTTTTCTCATATCGACCTTTATTCTGAGAAATAAACGTTTGAGCTTTCTCCACAATTTGATTGGTCGAACGATAATTGCGCTCCATACGCAGAATATAGGGGTTGAGATAATCGTATCTGAAGTTTAGCAGAGCTTTGGGGTAAGCGGCACGGAAACCATATATACTTTGATCCTCGTCGCCGACCATAAATAGATTATTGCCACAGGCTAATAAGCGAATGATTTCGTGTTGGATTCTGGATGTATCCTGCGCTTCATCCACGCAGATATATTTATATCGCTGTTGCAATGAATGCAGAGCATCACCATCCTCACGCAATATCTTGAGAGCAAATATCATTTGGTCATCGAAGTCCATTTGATTCTGCTTGTCCAGTGCGGATTGATAAGCGTTATACATATCATTCAAGTGGGGATAATCTGCTTCAATGTCAAGAATCTGCTTTCCCGCAAGCATCATGTTTTTGATATATACAATTGCAGAAGATAGTTCTTGCAAATCGTTTTCGGAAGCATATTTATGGTAGTACTCCTTAAATATTTTTCGAATTAACTTTTTCCTTTCTTTCTCTTCAATAAGTGTTTTGCTGCGCTGGTATGTTTTGCGGCAATAATCAGTATAAATCAATCGCGATAAACTGTTAATTGTCCTAAAATCAATTCGCCTACCAATGTTCATTCCAAACAAAGAGCTAAAGCGTTCCCTCATCTCATTTGCAGCCGAATTATTGTAGGTGATTGCAAGGATGCTCTCCGGAGCGATATTCTTATTAAGAACCATATAGCCCAATCGCGCAACGAGGACAGTGGTTTTTCCGGAACCTGGTACCGCCAATAAAAGATTAGAACCTTCTACAGCCTGCAGCGCTCGCTCTTGCTGCTTGTTTAGGCTAATATGATACTGTTCCTTGAATTGGTGATATAGTTGATTATGCTCCAAATCATCACGGCATGGAGGCAAGCAAGTTCCGTCGCACAATCCTACATAGGTCAAGAAATCATTTTTCTCCATAAGAGTTGTCGTGAAAAACGATTCAAATCCCATAGGAGAAACATCGGTAACACGCACAATGCTACTGCCAAGTTGGAAGAAAAGATCTATGCAACCACTCTGAATGTCGTAGTTGTTGAAAGCCTTCTTAGGATTCTTCCATGTAAAAAACAGTCCGTTATTTATAGGTTTATAAGTTAGTTGTCCAATTGAATAAAGATCGGACAAGTCAAAGAGCCATATAACTTTATAACCCAAATTGAAATAGAAGTTATTTCTATCATCAAATGCCTTTACTGGCATAATGCTATGTTGGAACTCAATAACTGTCCTATCAACCAAGACATCGGCACGATGCTTTGTTTCACCTAAACACAATTTCACCTCTTGGTTCACCTTGGGAAAGAGGGATTGCCACTCATTGTGCCATGGTGAAAGATCATAACCATGGCTACCGCCATTAGCCCATGTATCAGAGCAAACATGGCTTTGTTTATGGGCAAAATGGTGCTGACGAATATCGCCCTTTTTAGTAACCAAAGGCGCACCACAGTAAGGGCAATAGTATTCTTGATTACTGTGTGTATCATCTATGTGAACACGATTATCTTCAAAATCGCTTGCAAATAACATCTTTAATCCTCTTCGAAGTAAAACAAATCTTCAAATTTGCAGTCAAGAGCAACGCACAGTAATGCCGCAAGATAAGCCGTCGGGCAGAATTGACGAGTTTCTATTGAGCTAATTGTATTTTTTGAAGAAGCAACTTTTTCTGCGAGCTGCGTTTGCGTAAGTCCTGCATTTTGCCGATACTCTTTTAATTTGTTTTTTAATTTAAGATGCGAATTCACTGCAACACCACCTGCCCAACAAATGCTAAAATAGCAATTAAAGCAATCAGCGTTTGAATTGCACCGATTACAGTTAGATAAAGTTTCCTGACTTTAAGCCCCTCGTAAAGCGACTGTACCCCCGAAGCAGTCATTCCAACCGCAATAAGTCCTATGTTCACAGAATTATTGATGAAATATTCCAGCAAAAACAAGCCTATACCAACAAGCAAGGCAACGAGAGTGCCCAAAAGGCTACTACGAGTAGATTCCTTTTGTTCAAATTCTTTGCCTCTATTTTTGTTTTTGCGTGCGGCTTCTAATATCTTTTCGTTATTCATACTCAGCACCATTCCAAGTTTTATTGTACTATTACACATTATAGTAATTCCAAGTTTTCTTGTCAAGAGGTTTTAAGAATAAGTTACAATTAGTTCAAGAAAAATGCTCAAATAATACGTAAGAAAGAATGTTCTCACTTGTTTTGGCAACCAAAACATGGTTGTTGTGGTTTTCGAAAAAAGCTTTGCCACAGAACGAAAATCTTTCACCCGATTGTGCTTCCTTAATTCGTGTAGTCGATTTGCTGAATAATAGCAATTTTCACGCTTTCAGACCAAATCGAACGAATAAATGAAGTCAGATATGCCCGTCTTTGAACAATGCATCACAGAGCAGAAAATAAGTGATTTTCAACCCTTAAACGCACAAAAACAGACGACACCCAACCGAAGTTGAATGTCGTCTGTTTTGTTGTCCAATCCTGTTTGACAGATGCCGATTTCGTAATTCCTTCAAATTACTGTCTTATCAGCACACGGAAAAAAACCGCTGTTTTTACAGTTCCTTTTTTATTATCGGTCAAAGCTTTTTTAAATCGGCGTTTTTGTTGTTTGACGATGCGGCGCAAGCGGCACAATTGCCGGAGCAGCCTATACACTTGCCTTTTTTGCGGCGCCTGACTATAAAGACCGTTGCCGCCGCCACAGCTGCCGCCAAAATGCAGATAATCACAATGTCGGCGATATTCATACAAAAAGGCCTCCGACGCTGTAAACTATAAATGACGCTATGTACGCGACGGCGCACTGCATAAATACAACGCCGACTGTTTTAATGCGTGAGCCGAGTTCCTTTTTAATGGTGGCAACAGCCGCAACGCACGGTGTATACAAAAGGGTAAACACAAGGAAGCTGACAGCCGAAAGCCCCGTAAACAGGCTCGGAAGAACCGAGCCGAGCTGCGCCGTGCCCGTATTCATAAGAACAGACAGCGTACTTACAACGGCTTCTTTTGCGGTAAAGCCCGATATAAGTGCCGTTACGGCTCGCCAATCACCGAAGCCGAGCGGCTTAAATATCGGTGCTATAAATTTACCTATCATGGCGAGCAGGCTGTCTGCGCTGTCGTCCACAACATTGAGTCTTGTATCAAACGACTGTAAGAACCAAATTATTATCGTCGCAATAAATATTACGGTGAATGCTCTCTGCAGGAAATCACGCGCTTTTTCCCAAAGCAGTAAAAAGACGCTTTTCGGCGATGGCATACGGTAATTCGGGAGCTCCATTACAAACGGTACGGGTTCGCCGCGGAAGGCAGTCCTTTTTAATATCAGCGCAACAATTATGCCGAGAAGTATACCCGTGGCATAAAGTCCTATCATAACAAGCGCGCGGTATTTTGTAAAAAATGCCGCCGTAAACACGGCATATATCGGTATTTTTGCGGAACAGCTCATATACGGAGTCAAAAGAATAGTCATTTTGCGGTCACGGTCTGACGAGAGAGTCCTCGTCGCCATTATCGCAGGCACGGAGCAGCCGAAGCCTATGAGCATCGGAACAAAGCTTCTGCCCGAAAGACCTATTTTTCTGAGAAGCTTATCCATAACGAAAGCGACGCGCGCCATATAGCCCGTGTCTTCGAGAATTGACAGGAAGAAAAACAGCGTAACTATTATAGGCAAAAAGCTCAAAACACTTCCGACTCCGGCGAATATACCGTCAATAATAAGGCTGTGTACTATGGGATTTATGCCGTATGCGGTAAGCCCCCTGTCGCATATGTCCGTCAGCGCGTCAATTCCGAGTGACAGCAGATCCGAAAGGCGCGAGCCTATTACATTAAAGGTGAGCCAAAATACAAGGAACATTACGCCGAAAAACACCGGCAGCGCCGTGTATTTTCCCGTGAGTATTTTATCTATTTTCACGCTTCGTTTATGTTCTCGGCTTTCACGGCACTTAACCACCGACTCGGAAACCGCCTTTTCGATAAACGTATATCGCATATCGGCAAGAGCCGCATTACGGTCAAGACCGGTATCATGCTCCATTTCCACAACGCTGTGCTCAATAAGCTCTCGTTCGTTTTTATCAAGCTCAAGCTTGTCGGCAAAATATTCGTCGCCCTCTATGAGCTTTGTGGAACAAAATCTCGGAGGGACCGAGATGTTTCGCGCATGGTCCTCTATCACGTGGGCTACCGAGTGAATGCAGCGGTGTACGGGGCCGTCTGAGCAAAAGTCTATTCTTTTCGGCAAAATACGATTTTTTGCGACATATACCATTTTATCCGCAAGCTCCGAAACACCTTCGTTTTTTGCGGCACTTATCGGAATTACCGGTATGCCGAGGCTCTCGCTGAGCTTTTTGACATTGACCGTTCCGCCGTTTGCCCTGACTTCGTCCATCATATTCAGAGCCACCACCATAGGCAGGTTCAGCTCCAAAAGCTGCAAGGTCAGATAGAGATTCCGCTCAATATTTGTGGCGTCAACTATATTGATTATTCCGTCGGGCTTGCCGTCGAGTATAAAGTCTCGCGAAACTATCTCCTCTTGTGTATACGGTCTTATCGAATAGATACCGGGAAGGTCGACGACGGAGCAGTTTTTCGCCCCCTTAATGCTTCCCATTTTTTGGTCAACCGTAACGCCCGGAAAATTTCCGACGTGCTGATTTGAGCCTGTCAACGCATTAAAAAGTGTTGTTTTACCGCAGTTTTGATTTCCTGCAAGTGCAAATATCATTTATTATCCTTGACCTTTCCGAATTAAAAGCTTTATGCTTTTTCTACCTCTATAAGCTTCGCGTCCGCCTTTCTGAGCGTCAATTCATATCCCCTGACCCTTATTTCTATCGGGTCGCCCATGGGCGCGGTCTTTTGAAGAGTGACGGTCGTATGCGGAATAAGCCCCATATCAAGGAAGCGCAGTCTCAGCGCACCCTCGCCGCCAACCGTTTTGATTACGGCCGTTTCGCCGTTTTTCAACATATCAAGAGTCATTTTGATCCTCCGCAGCGTGTTAGTTTTGACTAACTTCGACATTATAACAGTTCGTTTATTTTTATATTTTAATTATATAATGTTAGCACAGCCGCACTTTTGTTGTCAACCGTTTAATACGTATTTTCGCGTTAAATATATGACGGCTGTATACATGCTATTCAGCCATTCGAGCACCCATAAAAAACAAAAAATTATAAATCGGTTTAGGTTGAAACAACAAACGGTATAATTTTAAAACTGTTTGAAAAACTATAAAAGTAACAAAGTTTTAAGGAGCAAAATTTATGAAAGCGACAGGAATAGTGCGTAGAATAGACGATCTCGGCAGAGTTGTCATTCCTAAGGAAATTCGCAGAACAATGCGTATCCGAGAGGGTGACCCGCTCGAAATATTTACGGCGTCGGACGGAGAAGTTATCTTTAAAAAATACTCGCCGATTGGCGAGCTGTCCGAATTTGCCGACCAATATGCCGAGGTGCTTTGCAGAGCTACCGACTTGCCTGTTATAATAACGGACCGTGACCACGTGATTTCCGTTTCGGGAATATCGAAAAAAGAATATCTTGAGAGAAGAATATCGTCGGAACTTGAAACACTCATGGAAAGCAGAACCAACTATACCGCATCTGCCGATGAAGAGCCTATTTACCCGATAAGCGGAATGAGCCGTGAAGCGGCGGTAGCTTATCCGATAATAGGCAGCGGCGACGTTTCGGGCTGCGTTGTACTGCTTTTAAATTCCGACGGTTCTCTTCCCTCTGAGACGGAGCGCAAACTGGTAGCTGTTGCGGCGTCTTTTCTCGGCAAACAGATGGAGGAATAACCGTTTGCACGCCTAAAGAACTGAAAATATACAAAGCAAAAGAAAAACCCACCGCTTTTTGCGGTGGGTAAATTTCTTATTAAGCCTTAATTATTCGGCAACAGCGTCTTTAAGAGCTTTGCCTGCTTTGAAAGCCGGAACCTTGGAAGCGGGAACGGTCATGGTCTCGCCTGTTCTCGGATTGCGACCCTGCTTAGCTGCACGGTTGCGAACCTCGAAGGTACCGAAGCCAACGAGCTGAATCTTGTCGCCTGCTTTAAGAGCGTCGGTTATAGCACCGAGAACTGCCGATACTGCTGCGTCAGCGTCTTTCTTAGAGAGGTCGGTCTTTTCAGCAACTGCTGCGATAAGTTCTGTCTTATTCATTTTGTTTTCCTCCGTTTTACAATGTTTTATTTATCCGTCGCTTCGCCCTCGGCGTGCGAACAGAAAGCTGAATTTAATTTTGCCTCGTCCCAAAGCTTATCAAGCTCCGTGATAGAGGACTTTTCCATATTGATATTCCGCTCTTTTGCAAGGCGTTCCACCGTCGCAAAGCGAGACAGGAATTTATCGGATGAACGGGTAAGAGCCTCTTCGGCATCAACACTTATGAAACGTGCTGCATTGACTGCCGAAAACAGTAAATCGCCGAGCTCCTCAAACGCATTTTCGCTGTCGCCGTTTTTTACAGCGGCTTTGAATTCGGCGCTCTCTTCGTCTATTTTGTCTATCGCACCGCTCACATCGGGCCAATCGAAGCCCACCTTGCTCGCCTTTTCCTGAAGCTTCTGTGCACGCATAAGTGCCGGAAGCTCTCGCGGAACGGACAGCATTTTATCGGTAACGGTTTTGCGCTTTTTCGACTTAGACTTAATGGCGTCCCAATTACTTAAAACCTCGTCCGTGGACGAAACCTCGGTATCGCCGAAAACGTGCGGATGACGCTCTATCAGCTTTTTGCAGACACCGTCCGCAACATCGGAGAAATCAAACGAGCCGTTTTCCCTCTCCATCTCCGCATGGAACACGACCTGCATTAAAACATCGCCGAGCTCCTCGCACAAAAGCTCCTTATCCTTTTTGTCGATGGCCTCAACAACCTCATAGGTCTCTTCGATAAAGTTCTTTTTTATCGACTCATGAGTCTGCTCCATATCCCAAGGACAGCCGCCCGGTTCACGGAGTATGCGCATAATGCTTAAAAGGTCATCAACATTGTATTTTGATTTAAACTCAAAATCAACCGCCATTTTAATAAGCCTTCCTTTGTATTTTACTCTATAAATCCATATTTTGCAAGCTTTTTGGCAATTTTTTCTCCCTTGGGCATCATAATTATATCGTCCTTTGCAAGCCCTCCGATAAGCAGCATGGAAATAACATAGACAATTATGGCTGCAACTACGGCAATCAATGTTGCGGTTATATTGGCAAACGAATATCCATGTAAAAGTCTCTGAGGCAATATCTTATAGGATATGCCATATGCACAGTATGCAGCCACGCCGCAAAGAACCGAACTGATAAGCGGCTTTACCACAACCGACATAAGATTGACTTTGACCTTAGTCGCCTTAATAAGTGCTATATAGTTATATATCACCACAATGAGATAGCACAAAACGGTACCTATGACCGCTCCGTTGATATTGATGGATGGTATGCCTATGAAAATGTAGTTTGCCACTACCTTGACAACGGCTCCGACAGTCAGCGATTTAACGGGGACGTTTGCTTTGCCGACAGCCTGAAGCATATTAGTCATGGGCTGGGAAATTGCCATCAGGAAAATGGTGTAGCCGTAAGCCGCCATTATAGGCGCGGCTATTGATATGGCGGGTGCGGATTTGCCGTTCTCGTAAAACATACGAAGTATCGGCTCCGCCAAAACGCCCATACCTATACCGGAGGCAAGCGATATTATCATACCCACTCTTAAAACGGACTCTACCGACGACTTCAGCGCATGCTTATCTTTAACGGCATAAGCCGCCGAGAGTGCCGGTATGGCGCTGACGCCGAGAGTTGTGGTTATGGACGGAATAAGGTTTTTAAAGTCAAGAGAGAGCGTATATGCACCGTAAAGGAAATCCTTAAGGTCGGCATCAAGAACGTGAGCCTCGGCTATCTGCGTTGCATATATACTCTTTATAAGGTCAAGGTTATTTGAAATAACGCCGTCAAGCCTGTTTTGTATGGTTATGGCGTCTATAAGATTTGTAAGACTGAAAATTATGGAGGACGTAACTACGGGAATCGCAATCGCCACAAGCGTTTTTGCAATGGCTCCGCTGTTTACCGGACGCGGCGAATTGACTATTTCGGTGCGCGTTATACCGTCGCCCTTCGCCTTGTGCATGATTATCATGTATATCATACCGATAACGGTACCCATGGTAACGCCTACGGCCGCTGCCGCTGCCGCATAAGGGTAAATGGCACTCATAGCCTCGGATTCGGTCGCGCATACCTTTCCGAACACCTTAGCACCCGACTCAAACTGCGAATAACCGTATGTTATGGTCAGCTTTGCCGCAGCAATACCGAATATCATTTTGCCTATTGCCTCTACAACCTGCGAGATGGCTGTGGGGTTCATATTGCGAAGTCCGTTATAGTATCCGCGATATATCGACATCATACAGCAGAAGAATATGGACGGAGTTATGGCAATAATGGCGGGGATTACTTCATTTGTCTTTGCTATAAGAGCATAAGGATATGCAAAAATGAGAAGAAGCACCGTGCCCAGAATACCCGTAAACGTAAACAGCCTTGCCGACACGCGAAAAATCATACGCACATCTCGGTATCTGCCGAGAGCCACGTGCTGCGACACCATTTTTGAAACAGCAACGGGAAGACCCGCCATTGAAATGGTATATATCGGTATGTAAAGGTTGTATGCCGAGTCAAAATAGCCGCGACCTACCGCACCCATCATATTGGAAATGGGTATCTTATAGATAACGCCTATAATTTTAACAAGCAGCGTCGAGACGCTCAAAACGAGCGCGCCGTTTAAAAGCGACTGGCTTTTTCTCTTTTTTTGCGCCAACTGACAATCACCTCATATTTTGCAGTAAAAGATAGAATATCATTTTATGTCGGTTTAGTCAATAAATTATCCCAAAAATTCGCGCAGCAACGATGTTTCCGGCACCATATCCGGAGATATGGAATTGAATTTTTCAAGAGCTCTTATAAGCCTTGAGGCATCCTTTGCACGTTCGCCGTCAAGCTCGGCATTGCGAAGAAGATTTAAAGCCGTCTCTTTAAACAGGCACGGCTCACTGAGATGTATCGAATTTATACGCATATCGGCAAGCCCCGAATACGGGAACAGATATTTATCTTCGCCGCTGCGGACGTTATCCCAAAGCTCATATGTATTTTCAACCGAGCTGCCCCTGAAATTGTAATCGCGCACCATTCGCCTTATAAAACGCATGTTGCGCTTATTTAGAATTATCTTATTGTTTTCGTCATATATCCGCGACGACACGCTGATGTATATTTTAAGTATTCTCTCGTGCGGGAGCTTATCGGTAATTATCGGATTGAGCGCATGAAGCCCCTCCACAACAATGGCGTCGCTTTTGCCGAGAGTTATTTCATAGCTCTCGTCCTTGCGCTTACCCGACACAAAATCGAACATCGGCATAACCGTTGTCTCACCGCGCAAAAGGCTGTTTATACACTTATCTATAAGCGGTAAATCAAGCGCAAACACGGTTTCGTAGTCGGGTTTACCCTCGCTGTATCCCGGAATATCGGTTCTGTCAAGATAAAAATCATCAAGTGAAACACGGTATGTTTTCATACCGCGCCTTGTGAATTCCTCGGCAAGCTTTTGCGCCGTTGTGGTCTTTCCCGACGCTGAGGGTCCCGCGAGCATAACCACCTGAAGTCCCGAATCGTTTTCTACCTTATCCGACACATCTCGGATAATATTTTTAAATCTCTGCTCACTTCTGTCTATAAGCTCCTTTGGGTCGCTTTGAGACAGCGAATTTATGTATTCTATTGTGTTGTGAAGATTTGACATATCAAAGCCTACTCTTTCGATTTTGTCAGCAGAGCGGATATCTCGTTTTTCCGCTCCTTTATAATATCGAACCTCGAAATATATTCATACGGATATTTGAAATTGAATATTCGCTTTATCTCGTTTTTTTCGGGAATACATATCTTCGTGACGGCTCCTGCTCCAACCGCAAATATGCTGTGGCACTCCTCCATCATAAAGATATTATAGAGGCACTCTCTGCCCTTTTTCGCATACCCCGTGTTTTCAAGATTATTCAGGGTTTTGGACTGACGGTACATATAATACGGGAAATAGCCGTTACTGGTGAGCAAGCCGTAGGCGAAATCGAGCATTTTATCTGCCGCAGCGCCGTTTTCGGTGTTGACCTTGCCTATTTCCGTGCCGAGATTTGACGCGCGCTTTAGGGCGAGCGTATGTACCGTTATGTTTTCGGGTGAGAGCTCAAGTGTTTTGGTGAGCGAATCGCAAAAGCCCTCGTAGGTGTCGCCGGGCAGCCCAGCTATAAGGTCGGTATTTATATTGTCAAACCCTATTGAGCGCGCCTCAAGAAATTTCTCCCTCGTAAGCTTTGCAGAATGACGCCTGCCGATATTTTTGAGAACCTCGTCGCTGAAGGTCTGGGGATTTATGCTGATTCTGCCGGCACCGCCGTTTTTAATCGCAAGCAGCTTTTCTTCCGTTATCGTATCGGGTCTGCCGGCTTCAACGGTGTACTCCCTGCACGTTGACAGGTCAAAATTTTCTCTGACGGCGTCAAACAGCATAGTAAGCTGAGAGGCCGACAGCGATGTGGGCGTTCCGCCGCCGAAGTATACACTTTCAAGCCTGAGCTTTGCTTCTTTTGCGATTTTGCCCGTTATGCAAAGCTCCTCACATAAGAGCTTAACATACTCGGGAATTGTTTTCTTTGCACTCTCTGTTTCCGTTGAATGCGATACAAATGAGCAGTAACTGCACCGCGACGGGCAGAACGGTATTGCGACGTAAAGGCTGAAAGAATCGGGGCGCGACAGAGCGATTGTTTTTTCCTCTGCCGAGGCAACGCTTGCCGTAAGACCGGTCTTTTGCTTTGAAACGAAATAGTCGTCCGTGAATATTTTTTTCGCCTTTTCCTCGCCGTACCTATCGGCAAATCCCCTGAAAAGCTTAGACGGTCTTATGCCCGTGAGCATTCCCCACTTAGGGATATATCCCGTGTTTTCGCAGAGCAGCGAAAAAAGCATAGATGCCATACACCGCTCTTCGTCCTCTTTTTCGGGACGCGGTTTGGTGAGAACCTTTTGCTTTTTTTGCTCGGCAAACGACACGGTAATATTATCTTTTGTGAGCTCGGTTGTGATTACCGTTTCGTCATCGCCTGTATCTGCAGACGAAAACAGCAGGTCGATTTTTGTATTCGGATAAAATATCTGAGTGAGCTTTAACATCTCATACTGATATTTATGCCCAATTATAAGAAGCTTCATCAAAGCGCCCTCATATATCTGTTATTTTTGCGTTCAAAGTCCAAGGTTGTTTCCTTGTTATGCCCCGGACAGACCGTATAATCGCCCGGCAAATCGCGCAGCCTTTTAAGAGACTCGAAAAGCTCCTTTGTGCTGCCTCCGGGAAAATCCGTTCTGCCTGCACTGAGACAAAACAGCGTATCACCCGAAAAAATAAGTTTGTCTTTTTCATCAATATAGCACACGCCGCCCTTAGTATGCCCGGGGGTGTGCATTACGCGAAGAACAGCGTCGCCGATTGATATTTTATCGTTATCGGACAGCAAAATGTCGGCGGACATCTTTTTCTGCTTTCCCGGATACTCCCATGAGCACAGGCTCTTTTTTTCATCCGACAGGCAATCGCCGTCAAGCTTATGTATGAGCACCTTAGCCCCGGTAAACTCCTTTAAGCCGCAGACTCCGAGAATATGGTCAAAATGTCCGTGTGTCAAAAGTATGTATTTGATGTTTAAATCCTTTACGGCGTTTTTAAGTGCTTCGTTAAAATCGCCCGGGTCTATTACCGCACTCTCGCGGCTTTTTTGGTCGGTCAGAATATAGCAGTTGGCACTTATCGGACCGAGCGGCATAACCTTTATATCAAGTGACATTGTTTTCTCCGTTATTTTTTCCATACGGAAGTATCGTAAATTATTGTGACCGGGCCGTTGTTTACAAGCGACACCTGCATATGTGCGCCGAAAACACCGGTTTCAACGTTTTTAACTCCGTTTTTCAGAAGTTCCGAGCAAAAATACTCATAGAGAGCCTTTGCTTCATCGGGCTTTGCGGAATTGTCAAAAGACGGTCTGTTGCCCTTTTTTACGTCGGCACAGAGTGTAAATTGCGACACAACAAGCACCTCACCGCCGATATCGAGCACAGATTTATTCATTTTATCGTTTTCGTCGGTGAACACGCGCAGCATTGCGGTCTTTTTGGCAAGCAGTTCGACATCCTCTTTTGTGTCGCCGTTCATTACGCCCAAAAGCAGCATATACCCCTCGCCTATTTTTCCGACGGACTCACCGTCCACAGTAACTTCAGCGTTTTTGACACGCTGTAAAACAGCCTTCATAAGTATATTCCTTTTCGGGGGCTGTAAAACTTTTAAATTTTACAGCCCCGTTGTGTTTTTTTATTTTCCTTCGGCAAAAACCTTAAACGCTCTGTACGCCATATAGACATCAAGCTTTGATACCACTTCAAACGGCGCGTGCATCGAGAGCACCGGCACGCCCAAATCGACTACGTCAATGTCAAGATTTGCAAGATACATGGCAACTGTTCCGCCGCCGCCAACGTCAACCTTGCCGAGCTCGCCCATCTGCCATACTACGTCGTTTTCATCGAGCAGTGCTCTGATTTTGCCCATATATTCCGCAGAGGCATCGCTTGTACCGCCCTTACCCCTTGCACCCGTGTATTTTGTTATGACAACGCCGTGGTTTAAATATGACGCATTCATTTTTTCCGATACATCGGGGAACGACGGGTCAAATGCGGCGTTTACATCGGCGGAGAGACATTTTGTATTTGAGAGAACCGTGTGGTAATTAGCACCGAAGCAATCAGCCAAATCCGATACAAAATACTTAAAGTAAGAAGAGTTAAGTCCGGTGTTGCCGTCGGAGCCCGTCTCCTCCTTATCGGTGAGTATAGCAACTGCGGTATAGCGCGGCTCGGTCACGCTGAAAACAGCCTCGGCAGCCGGATATGCGCAAACCCTGTCGTCATGCCCGTAGGCACCTATCATACTGCGGTCAAAGCCTATATCCACAGCTTTTAACGCAGGTACGGCCTCAAGCTCTGCACTTAAAAAGTCGCTCTCGGTAACGCCGTATTTTTCATTGAGAATACTGATGATATTGAGCTTTACTTTTTCGCTGCCCTCGTCCTTTGAGAACGGGCGGCTGCCTATGAGAATATTAAGCTCTTCACCGCGGATACCGTCGGAAAGCGTGCGTTTCATCTGCTCTGCGGCAAGATGCGGCAGAAGATCGGTAACAACAAACATGGGGTCGCCGTCGTCCTCGCCAATGTTTACCTTAACCTTAGAGCCGTCTTTTTTAACCATAACTCCGTGAAGCGAGAGCGGCATAGCGGTCCACTGATATTTTTTTATGCCGCCGTAATAATGGGTTTTGAAATATGCCAGTTCGTTGTCTTCGTAAAGCGGATTTGGTTTTAAATCAAGGCGCGGAGAGTCGATGTGCGCCGCAGAAAGACGGATTCCGTTTTCAACAGGCTCTTTTCCCATTACGCAAAGTATAACCGCCTTGCCGCGGTTGTTTAAATATACTTTATCGCCGCACTTGTATTTTTCGCCGCGGACAAACGGTTTAAAGCCGAGTTTTTCCGCCTTTTCGACAAAATATTCGGTTGCCTCGCGCTCGGTCTTTGCAGTGCGCAGAAAGTCCATGTAGCCGTCGCAAAATTCGTCGGCCTTTTTCGTCTCGTCGTCGCTTATTATCTCCGACGCATGCTTCTGTGTGTAAAAGAGCTTCTCTTTGAGAGAATCAATTTTTTTGTTTTCTTCGCTCATATTTTATTTAACTCCTTCTTGTATAATTTATCATATATCGAAACAGCCCTTTGGACCTTTTCTACATATTTTTTTGTCTCGCTCTCGGGTATGTTCACGAGAGTTTTGCCGTCGGGTGAAATGTCGGGGTCGCGAAGCCACGCGTTTACCTGACCGCGCCCTGCGTGATATGCCGCAATTGCGGTTTTTTCGTCGCCGCCGAACTCCTTTAAAAGCAGCCCGTAAAATACGGCGCAGTATTTCACCGACGTATCCGCGTCATACAAAGCCTCCTCCGGCAAATTCTCGCCTGTTTTGGTCTGAAGCCATAAGAACGTTTCGGGCGTTATCTGCGTGAGTCCTATTGCACCCGCGTGCGATTTAGCCTTTTCGTCATATCCGCTCTCCGTGTGGATAACTCCGTAGAGCAGATCCTCGGGGACGCCGTAGGTTTCGGCATACAGCGATATTTTATCCTGATACTTCATCGGAAATTCGGCTTTTAAAATACTTCTTACGGCAAAAAACGTCGCCGAAATTATTACCGTCACAAGGCATACAACAATCACGGTAATTTTTACGGCACCGATTGCCCGTCTGCCCTTTTCGGTCTTCATAGCTTTGCCCATAGCAATACCTTTTTTACCTCGTCATCTAAATTATACGGCGGATAGTTTTTTATTATTATATCCGCATGATTTTTATAAAAACTCTCATCCTTTTGTGCCCTTATGCGCCGAAGTGCGGCATTTTTTTCGATGCCGTCGCGTACCATAATCCGCTCAAGGCGCATTTCCTCGGGTGCGATAACCGCAAATGTAAAATCACAAAGCCGATTTTCGCCGCTTTCAAAAAGCGCTATTGCGTCCAAAAGGACTCCCTTTGTGCCGAGGGAGCTTTGTTCTTTTATTATTGCCTTTATTTTTTGAGTGACAGCCGGGTGGACGATGCTGTTCAGCTTTTCCGTATTCTCGGCGGACGAAAACGCCTTTTCGGCTATTTTAGCCCTGTTCGCCGTGCCGTCCGTATTTAAAATATCTTCGCCGAAGGCTTCGGAAAGAGCCGAAAGCACATCGGAGCCCTTTTTGTAAACCGAATGCGCCACCTTGTCTGCGTCTATGTGGTACAGCCCGTATTTTTCAAGCATTTTGCAAACCGTACCCTTGCCGGCACCCGTTTGCCCGGTAACTCCTATCACAAGCATTCAAGGCACCTCACTTATTTTGCATCCGCCGTCTTAAATGCCGCAGCGCGGATAAGACGGTTGTATACGGCAAGGTCTACGCCGCTCGTCCCGGGGTCACGTGCATAAACGGTTTTTGCGCCCTTTTCGTCAAGCTCACGCAGAGCGTCAAACAATCTGTTCGCCTGTGACGAGGGGTCGTCGGCTCTGCCGTATGTGACATAATTTTTAAAATATTTTTCCTCACCCTCAAAGCATAGCACAAAGCAGTCACCCTTTTCCGCCACAAAGCGGCGAAAAGCGTCGAAACTGCCTTTGACAATCGTAACGTCTGCCTTGGGTGCGTAATGCTTATACTTCATACCCGGAGACGCAGCTTTTTCGCCCGACTTCAGCATATGGAGCACAGCGTCGTCTATAACCACTTCGCCGAGCACGCTTTTAAGCTGTTCTGCGGTAATTCCGCCCGGTCTTAAAAGTCTTGCCGGCTTTTGAGCCAATGTTACCACGGTTGATTCAACACCGACCTCGCTCTGACCGCCGTCAACTATCATATCTATTTTGCCGTTCATATCTTCAAAAACGTATTTTGCGTTTGTGGGACTCGGTCTGCCCGAAATATTTGCGCTCGGCGCGGCAAGCGGAACTCCCGCCGCCCTTATTATTGCCCTTGCCACGGGGTGTGACGGGCAACGCACAGCCACGGTCGAAAGCCCTCCCGATGTCTCGTCGGGAATGAGGTCGCTCTTCGGCATTATCATGGTGAGAGGTCCCGGCCAGAACCTTTCGGCTAGGCGGCGCGCTTCGTCGGGTATGCTCTTAACAAGCGGCGTGACCTCTGATATATCCGTAACGTGAACTATCAGCGGATTATCCTGCGGTCTGCCCTTTGCCTCAAAAATCTTTTTTACCGCCTCGCCGGACAGCGCGTTTGCGGCAAGTCCGTACACGGTTTCGGTGGGTATTGCCACGATACCGCCGTTTCTGAGTATCTCGCCTGCGAGAAGTGCCGTCTCATTTATATTGCTGTCATTTGCTTTAATAAGTTTAGTCTGCATTATTATCTGCCCTATCTTAAAAATCAAAATGCTTTAATAAAATATTTTATCATTATACGACAATAAAAACAAGTAAATAACAAAAAAGCGTCCGCAAAACGGTAAAATTCCGTTTGCGGACGCCAAACAGCGACTTTCAGGTATTTTTGTCCACTTGATGAAATTTTTTGAGGTTGCCGGATTTTTGATGACGCTTTGACAGCTCCGCCTTTACGTCGTCGGGTGTGATTCCCTCGTTTTTCATCATAACAACAAGGTGGAACAGCAGGTCGGAAATCTCGCCGACGGTATCCTCCTTTATGCCGTTTTTGGCGGCAATTATAGTCTCGGCGGACTCTTCGCCGACCTTTTTCAGTATTTTATCGAGTCCCTGGTCAAAAAGGTAGCAGGTATAAGAGCCCTCCTGCGGATTTTCGTGCCTTTGTGTAACTACCTCGTAAAGCTCCGTAAGTACGTCTTCCATTTACTTTACCTCCGATTTTATTTCCTTAAAAAAGCAGGTCTTGCTGCCGGTATGGCAGGCAGGGCCTTTTTGTATTACCTCTATAAGCAGCGTATCGTCGTCGCAGTCGCCCTTTATCGAGACGACCTTTTGCGTATGACCCGAGGTTTCGCCCTTGTTCCACAGCTTTTGCCTTGAACGCGAGAAAAACCACGTATAGCCCGTCTCGAGTGTTTTGGCAAGCGACTCCTTATTCATATACGCGAGCATCAGCACCTCGTTTGTGCCGTGCTCCTGAATCACAGCCGGAATGAGCTCCGACTTAACAAAATATTTATCTAAATCCATATTTACTCCCTGCAAATTTCAAGAGCTTCTCTTAAATCAAGCGTGCCCTTATATATAGATCTTCCGCAAATCGCACCGTACAGCCCGGCGTCTTTGAGAGCTTTTATATCGTCCGAATCCTTTATGCCGCCGCTCGCGGTGATGTTACACGACACGGCGTCGTTGAGAAGCGTAAGCTCCCGAAGATTCGGCCCCGAGAGCATGCCGTCGCAGTCTATATCGGTATAAATAATGTACCTTACGCCGACATCATCCATACGCTTTGCGAGCTCGATATATGAAATATCGCTGGTTTCAAGCCAGCCCTCAGCCGCCACCATACCGCGGCGCGCATCTATGCCTACGGCTATTTTTTCACCGTATTTTTTTGCCGCCTCACGTACAAGGTCGGGATTTTTCAAAGCCGCAGAGCCTATGATAACGCGTGAGATTCCGCGTGACAGATAGTATTCGACATCTGCCATGGTGCGTATGCCGCCGCCGAGTTCAACACGAAGCCCCGTTTTTTCGGCTACCGTTGTGAAAATGTCCGAATTAACCTTTTCGCCCTTGACCGCTCCGTCAAGATCGACCATATGTATCCATTTTGCGCCGCAGGAATAAAACGAATCCGCTGCGGAAAGAAAATCGTCGGCAACCTTTTCGGCGGTGTTCATATCGCCCTTGTAAAGTCTGACGCAGTTGCCGTTTTTAATATCAATAGCCGGAAAAATTATCATCAGAGGACTCCTTTTGTCGAGAGCGTTTCTCCCGTGGCATTCTTTTGTACCGCGATTTTCAATGCATGGGCAAACGCCTTGAAAAGCGCCTCTGCCATATGATGCGAATTACTTCCGTACGGGACGCGCAGATGAAGTGTTATGCCGGAATTCACGGCAAAGGCACGGAAAAATTCTTCGCACATACAGGTGTCAAATGCGCCGATACGCTCCTCGGGGAAGCTTGCCTCAAACACAAGAAACGGTCTGCCGCTGATATCTGCGGCGCAAAATCCCAAGGCCTCGTCCATCGGTATAAAAAAGCTTCCGTAACGCATAATTCCGCCCTTGTCGCCGAGTGCTTCGGAAAATGCCTTGCCGAGAGCTATTCCGACATCCTCTATCGTGTGGTGACAATCCACGTTGAGATCGCCTCGGCACGTGAGCTTCAAACCAAAGCCGCCGTGAACCGAAAAAGCAGTCAGCATATGGTCAAAAAAGCCTATACCGGTGTCAACCTCACAGTCTCCGCCGTCAAGATTTAAAAGCAAAGATATTTGCGTCTCTTTGGTGTTTCGCTCAATACACGACGTTCTCATGAGATTCTCCTTTCAAATAGGCGTTTATTTCGCTTGCCACAGCGTCGTTTTCATAATTTCTGCCTGCGGTGATACGCAGTCTGTCGCTGCTCATTTTACGGATAATTATACCCGCTTCTTTAAGATAAGTAAATATCTTTTCGGCTTCGGGAGTTTCAACATATATAAAGTTTGTTTCGCTCGGAATTATTTTAAATCTGTCGGGGTATTCCCTGCAAATGGGCGTGAGCCGCTCCGTGAGATCGTCGCGCGCCTCGATAAGACGTTTTACGGACGAATCTATATACTCGGGGTGACTGAAAACAACTTCGCCGATAGCCTGTGTTACGCTGTTTACATTGTACGGGGATTTAACCGCCTTCATCGCCTTTGTGAGCACGGAATTCGCAACCGCAAAGCCGAGACGGACAGCCGCCATACCGATAGCCTTTGAACACGTTTTTAAAATAATCAGGTTGTCGTATCGGTTAAACTCGGAGAGTAAGCTCTGATTTGAAAAATCCATATAGGCTTCGTCGAGAACCACGAGCGAGTCAACGGACGAAACGAGCTTTTCGACGTCGGAGCGACCGATAACGCGCGATGTGGGGTTGCAAGGGTTGGAGAAAATTATTATACGCGCGTTCTCCTTTTTTGCAGTCGCTATCACATCGTCAATATCTACGGAATAATCGTCGTTTTTGGTGTACGGTACGTGCCTGCACTCCACGACGGACGTATAAAACGAATACATCGAAAAATCCTTTTCAAGGGTCATTACGGTGTCGCCCTTTTGCAGAAAAGCATTCATTATTATCGAAATAAGTTCGTCAGAGCCGTCGCCCGCAGTCACATTTTCAGCCGGCACGCCGTAGTATTTGGCAAAAAGAGCGCAAACATTTGAGGCATACGGGTCGGGATAACGGTTAAAATGTATGTCCTTTACCGTTTGTGCTATCTCCTCTTTGATTTCGAGCGGAAGAGTTATATATGATTCATTTGCGTCAAGCCTTATGCGGTATGTACCCTCAATCGGGTCATACGGCACAAGGTCCTTTACCTTGCGGTTGAGTGAGAACATTTAAAATACCTTCTTTACAAAACAAAATGCTCCGATTTAAAATCTAACTTTGATTGAATTTGCGTGAGCGGTAAGCCCCTCGGTTTCGGCAAGCTTTATAATGTCATCCTTCGCCTCTGAAAGAGCCGGTTCGGTATAATAGATAAAGCTTGATTTTTTTATGAAGCTGTCAACCGACAGCGGAGAAAAGAACCTCGCGGTGCCGCTTGTAGGCAAAACATGGTTGGGACCGGCAAAATAATCGCCGAGCGGCTCGGGAGAATAATGGCCGAGAAAAACGCTGCCTGCGTTATCCACTCTGCCGATATACTCCATCGGGTTTTCGACTGCAAGCTCTAAGTGCTCAGGTGCCAGTTCGTTAGCAAAATCAACAGCTTCCGATATATCCTTGCACACTATTATTGCGCCGAAATCATTGAGAGACTGCTCTATTATGTCTCTGCGCTCAAGAGTTTGCATTTGACGCGAGAGCTCCTTTGCCGTTTCGTTTGCCGTCTCTTCGCTTGTGGTTAAAAGTATGGCACTTGCCATTTTATCGTGCTCCGCCTGGCTCATAAGGTCGGCGGCGAGGAATTTGGGATTTGCGCTTTTGTCGGCAACTATGAGGATTTCGCTCGGCCCTGCAATCATATCAATATCCACGGTGCCGTAGAGAAGCTTTTTGGCAGTAGCCACGAAAATGTTGCCGGGGCCGACTATTTTATCGACCTTGGGAACCGACTGCGTACCGTAGGCAAGAGCCGCAACAGCCTGAGCGCCGCCCATTAAGAATACTCTGTCAACACCGGCTATTTTTGCGGCGGCGAGTATATCGGGGTTTGCCGTACCGTCCTTTTGAGGCGGTGTTACCATTACAATTTCCTTAACGCCGGCTATTTTTGCCGGAATGACATTCATCAGCACGCTTGACGGATACGCCGCCGTGCCACCCGGAACATATACGCCGACTCTTTTAAGTCCACGGATACGCTGACCCAAAATAACGCCGTTTTGCTTCGGCTCAAGCCAGCTCTGCTGTTTCTGACGGGCATGGAAATCACGTATATTGTCTGCCGCTTTGTAAAGAGCAAGTATAAAATCGCGGTCGCATTTATCGGGGGACGAGTCTATCTCCTCACGGCTTATCTCAAATTTCGACGGCATATGCCCGTCAAATTTAAGCGTGTATTCGCGCACGGCGTCATCGCCGTTTTGCTTTACGTTATTTAAAATGTCGGTTACCGCAGAGGTTACCTTGCGGTCAATTTCACCCGAACGGGCTTTAAGCTGATTTATGAGTTCGCGTTCCGAAACGCCGTCTGCCTTTGCTATGCGTATCATTTTACCGTCTCCTTCGCCTTTTCTATTTCGGTTATAAAGCCGTCTATCTCATCGCGCCGAAGCTTCATACTCGCGGTGTTTACTATAACTCTTGCCGAGATGGGCATTATTTTTTCTATAACCTCAAGTCCGTTTTCTTTAAGCGTGGTTCCCGTTTCAACTATATCGACTATTGCGTCGGAAAGGTCCAAAAGCGGTGCAAGCTCAACGGAGCCTTCAATCTTTATGATTTTGACGTCCATATTTTTGCTTTCAAAATACTGCTTTGTGACGTTGGGATATTTTGTCGCAATTCTCTTTATATTGTATCCGCCGAAAAAGTCCGTTCCCTTTTTGCCGGCGAGCGCAAAATCGCATTTACCTATGCCGAGGTCGCAAAGCTCATAAAAGCTTTTGCCGTTTTCGACTATTGTGTCTTTTCCCACAATTCCTATATCGCATACGCCTTGCTCGACATACGTGATAACGTCCGCGGCCTTGGCCAAAACCGCCTCGTAGTCTCCCACGGGCAATATGAGTTTTCTGCCCTTATTTATAAGCTCGGTGCAATCAAGACCCATTTTTTCAAAAAGCTCTACGGATTTTTTTTCAAGCCTGCCCTTTGTAAGAGCGATACGAAGTTTTCTCATAATTCTTCCTCCGATACGCCGTCGCGTGAAATTACAAAAAGCTTTTTAATGCCGCGCTCTTTGGCGTATTTCAAAGCCTCGTCACGGCTTTCGCAAAGGCTGTTTTCGCTTTTAACTCCCTTTTGCGACAGCTCCCTCACAAGGTTTACCGCCGCAAGCTCATGGCCGTCCTCGCCGAAAACGAGCACCTCCGACGCCTTTTGTGGTTCTATTTCGCCGCGCATAAGTGCCGCTCTCGCGAGGTCGTCGGTCTGAACGCCGAAGCCGATAGCCGGCAAATCCTCGCCGAATTCCTTGATAAGGCCGTCGTACCTGCCGCCCTGAAGAACAGTGGCTCCGCTGCCCTCGGTGTATCCGCGGAAAACTATGCCGGTGTAATAATTGCTTCGGTGCACAAGGCTTAAATCTATTATCAGATTATCGCCGCCGTTTGCGCCGCCGAGCTTTTTATACAGCTTATCGAGGTAATTCAGAGAGTTTTGAGCCTTATCGCTCTTGCAGAGCGTCATGGCTTTTTCTATAACTTCGCTTCCGCCGAACATTCGCGGAAGATTGCGGATAGTCTCGGCAACCCTGTCGCCGCCGAGCGTATCAAGCACTGAATTGAGCGCGACGAAGTTTTTTTGCTCCATATACTCGTTAATGTCGTTTTTTACCTCCTGCGGAGCCGAGAGCTCATCGCAAAGAGCCTTAAAAAAGCCGGCGTGACCTATTTCTATTTTATAATCCGGTGCGCCGCATACCTTGAGAGCCTCGATTGCGGTTTCGATAACCTCTATATCGGCTCTTATGCCGTTAACCCCGATAAGCTCTATGCCGCTCTGTGAGGTTTCGTCATTTCTGCCGGTCAGCTTTTTGCGGCGCGAAAACACATTTTGATTGTAGTAAAGCCTTATGGGAAGCTCGGCACCCTTGAGCCTTGTTGCGGCTATACGCGCTATCGGAAGCGTCGAATCGGGTCTTAAAACAAGAAGTCTGCCGTAAGCGTCGGTCATACTGTACAGATTTTCCGGCAGCGTTCCTGCGCTCTCGCGGTTAAATACGTCAAAAAATTCGACGGTGGGAGTTATGACCTTTTTGTATCCTTTTTCTTTAAACAGCTCGGAAAGGCCGCGTTCAATACGCCTTAGTGCGTCGCTCTCTTCAAAGAGAAAATCCCTTGTTCCCTCCGGAGTCAGTTTTTCATAGCTTTTCATAATCCGCCGCCTTTCTGCTTTTTATGCGTAATCGCTTTAGCGTGCTAATATACTACCACGCTAAAGTGCAGCTGTCAAGGAGAAATAATCTCCCGTAAAAATTTAAAATTCGGACATATTGCCGAAGCCACTCCTAATATAAGTTCGACTGCGGTTATCTTTCAACCGAAAGTACGCCGTCTACCTTTTTAAGACGCGCTATTACGTTTTTCAGGTGATCGACATTGCTTACGGTTATGGTCATACTTATCTGGCTTCTGCCGTCTTTTGTCTCGCGAGACGATATCTCGTTGATATTGACCTTCATTGCGGCAAGCTGCACCGAGACATCAGCCATAAGACCGATTCTCGAAAGGCAGGTTATTATGAGCGAAGCCTTGAACTCGGTCTTGACGTCGGTATTCCAAGCGGCGGCGACCCATCTTTGCGGCTCGTCGCATTTTGAAAAGTCGGACGGGACATTCGGACAGTCACGCTTATGAATCGAAACGCCGTGGCCGCGCGTTATAAATCCTATTATATTGTCACCGGGAAGCGGGTTGCAGCAGCGTGAAAATTTGATAAGGCAGTTGTCTATTCCGCTTACCGTAACGCCGTCGGAACCGCCCTTGCGTCGGCTTGTCTTTATCTTATCGTCCTCGGGGAGCACCACGGTCTCCTGAGAACGGTAATTTTTGTTGTACTCCTCTTTTATATACGGCATAAGCCTTATAACAGATATTCCGCCGTAGCCTATCGCCGCGTAGAAGTCGTCAACATTTCTCAAATGCTGCCGCTCCGCAAGATTTGCAACAAATTTTTCATAGTTTTCGTCGCTGAGCCTTATGAAGTTGCGCTTAAATTCGCGATCGACCTCTGCCTTGCCCTCGGCGATATTTTCGTCGCGTCGCTCATTTTTAAACCATGAGCGTATCTTGTTTCGTGCCTGACTCGTCTTGGCTATACTCAGCCAGTCACGCGACGGGCCCTTACCCGTTTGAGAGGACGTGAGCACCTCGACTATTTCGCCGGTTTTGACTACGTAATCGAGCGGAACTATTCTGCCGTCCACTTTGGCACCGACCATCTTATTACCGACAGCTGTATGAATAGCGTATGCGAAGTCAATAACGGTAGCACCGGCAGGGAGGCTTATAACGTCGCCGCGCGGAGTGAAAACAAACGTATCTTCGGGTACAAGGTCGCTTTTTATGGCCTGAACTATCTCGCGTACATCGCCTGTCTCCTGCTGGTCCTCAAGCATCTGCCTTATCCACGCAAGACGCTTGTCAAGGTTTGATTTTCCGTGAACTCCGAGTTTGTATTTCCAGTGCGCCGCAATACCGAATTCGGCCGTGCAGTGCATTTCCCAGGTTCTTATCTGAACCTCAAACGGTATGCCCTCCTTGCCTATGACCGTTGTATGAAGCGACTGATACATATTTGGCTTCGGAGTCGAGATATAATCCTTAAATCTGCCCGGCAGGGGTCTGAACATATCGTGAATTACGCCGAGGCAGTTATAGCAATCTATAACGCTGTCAACTATTATACGTATGGCGTAGACGTCATATATTTCCGCAAAATTTTTGTTTTGCATATACATTTTGCGGTAAATGCCGTGTACGCTCTTTATTCTGCCCTCAATAGTAGGATCTTTTACAACGCCCGTGATTCGCTCGCGTATCTTACCTTCCATCGACTCCAAAAAATCAAGACGCGATTTGCTGAGTCTTTTTAAATTTTCCTCAATTTCCTTGTACGCTATCGGGTCAAGAAAGCGTATCGACAAATCCTCAAGCTCTTCTTTAGCCGGTCTGATACCGAGACGGTGCGCTATCGGCGCGTAAATCTCAAGTGTTTCAAGCGCTGTGTCGCGTCGCTTCTGCGGAACCCTAAAACTGAGCGTACGCATATTGTGTATTCTGTCCGCAAGCTTGATTATGATGACCCTTATGTCGTGGGACATGGCAAGCAGCATTTTTCTGATATTTTCCGCCTGCTGCTCCTCGCGATTTGAAAGCGGCACCTTGCCGAGCTTTGTGACACCGTCTACAAGTGCTGCAACATCGTCGCCGAATTCGTGCTTAATATAATCCAAGGTTATATCGGTATCCTCGACCGTATCGTGTAAAAGCGCCGCCTCTACCGATTGTGCGTCCATACCGAGGTCAAGAAGTATATTTGACACGGCAATAGGGTGAATAATATACGGCTGACCCGAATATCTCAGCTGTGCCTTATGAGCCTCGCGCGCCACGCGGAAGGCCTTGTCGATTTCGGCTGCCTCTTCGGCGGTAAAGGCCTTATCAAGGCGAGCCTTTAATTCCGCATACAGCTCGTCGGGGGTCATTTTTGCTTCTCGCTCCTGCTGCTTTATCAGCTTTTCGGGGCGCATATCCGGCTCTGCATATTCTGTTTTCTCTGCCTCGGTGGCTTTTGTTTTTTCAATATCAGCCATGGTTTTCCCCCATTTCTGCCTTTAGGCCTGCTAAAATTTTTGAGCTGTCAAGGTCTTTCTTTTCACTTGTCTCGCACAACGAAAAAGCTCCGTTCTCCGTTTTTTCCATAAGCTTCAGTTCACACAGCACATCCTCGGAAACGAGCAACGTAGCCGCCGAAGCCTCGGGACAATTTGCCCTTATAAGAAGGCTGCGAAGGTCAAAATGCCAGCCTCCGCTCTTTTTTAAAAATTTATATGCCGACGCGAGAAAATCTCTGTTCGGTGTAATAAACCTAAGTTCCTTTTCGTTCAGCTTTTCGTGCCGTCTGTATTTTTCGTACAGTCTTACGGATTTCAAATAGTTTACGTCGTTACTGCCCGAAAAGCGCATATCGCATATGCGAACACTGGGCTTTACTTCGCCGCGAAATTCATTTTTTGTTATTTTAACCGCCGCGTCAACCGTATCGCCGAGTCTGAAGGGAAATTCCTCCGCCCGCACGGAAAACAGCAAAGCCGTAATCTCCGTATTGCCCTTTTTCAGAGCGAGTCTCAAGTGCTTGCCGTCGCCAATCGGGGTTATTCTGGATATCTTCATATTAAACAGCCCGAAGCACGGCTCTTCGTTACCTGCGCCGAACGGTTCAAGCAATTCGAGGCTGTTTATCAAATCCATATTTATGTATGCAGGATTTAATTTGCAATCGAGCCTGAGCTCCGGAAACGGCATTTCGACAGTTTTTGCATACTCGTTTATCGCCGTGCGAAATTCGTCTATCCTGCTTTTTTCGACACCGAGACCTGCGGCGAGAGTATGACCGCCGAAGTGGGTCAATGTGTCGGAAACGGCGGAGAGCGCGTCATATATCGAAAAGCCCTCTATGCTGCGGCACGAGCCCTTGCCCTTCTCACCGTCCACGGAAATGACAACGGCCGGTTTTCCGTATTTTCCGCAAAGCCTTGCGGCAACTATTCCTATTACGCCCTGGTGCCAATTTTCACCCGACACCACTATGACGCTCGCATATTTTTCGTCGGGACGGCTCTCTATTTCCGCTATCGCCTGCTTTGTTATCTCGTTTTCAACGCTGTGACGCTCTTTATTGTAAGTGTCTATTGTTTTTGCAAGCTCTGCGGCATCATTCTCGTCATCACTCAGTAAAAGGCGAAACGCAGTCATGGCAGAGCCCATTCTGCCTGCGGCGTTTATACGTGGTGCCAAGGTAAAGGATATTCCGCCTGCGCCGAGCTTCTTGCCGGAAACGCCTGCCGCATTTTTAAGAGCCTCTATTCCTTGGCGGCTGCCCGAATTTATACGCTTCAAGCCCTCATACACGAGAGCGCGGTTTTCTTTTTTCAGGGGAACGACGTCGGCAAGAGTTCCTATGGCAACAAGGTCGGAAAACTCATCAAGCAGCTCTTCTTCGCCGTCGCCCTCTACGGCGCAAATCGTTTTAAATGCTACGCCCACACCCGCCCAATCGCGAAACGGTATATTGCAGTCCGTTCTTTGAGGGTCAACCACGGCAACAGCTTCGGGAAGCTCTCCGCTCTGCTTATGGTGGTCTGTTATAACAAGGTCCACCGAAAGCTCCTTTGCGGTCTTAGCGGCGTCAAAAGCCGAGATGCCGTTATCGACGGTGATTATAAGCGAAACGCCGCGTTTCTTTAAGTTTTCGACAGCCTGCGGCGATATGCCGTAGCCCTCATTTATTCTGTCGGGAATGTGGCAAATAACATCGGCACCGCGACTTTCAAGATAGCTGTACATAACCGCGGCAGAGGTAACACCGTCGGCGTCATAGTCGCCGAAAACCGCGATTTTTTCAAATGACTCTATCGCTTTTCTTATTCTGTTTGCCGCCTTTTCCATATCGGGAAGCAAAAAAGGGTCTATGTCGCACTGCGGATACAGAAACTCATCGGCGTTATCCGCCGTTACTCCGCGTGAAACGAGAAGCAGTGCCGCAAACGGGTCAAGCTCATAGCTCTCGGCTAATTCCGCCGCCATGTCCTTATCATATTGTGATACCGTCCACTTTTTACGACTCAAAACATATTACTCCAAACATAAATACCGCCTAACGATTTTACGCGGCCGAAGCCCACAGGCATTTAAGCTGCCTTTATCCGAGCAAACTGTCAAATCGGTGCGGCATAATTATTAACCTTATTATTTTATCATTATTATTTATGTGTTTCAATACTATTTTAACGGTTGATTTTTTTCAGCGGTGATTTATTACAAATAAAAAGCCTTAAATGACAGCTTATAAAATCAATTATGCGCTCAAATGATACCATAGTATTATTGACACTACTATCATAAAAGTGTAAAATGTACACAAGTTGTTTTCTTGGGGGAAAAGAAAAATAATGAAACTCAAACCACAAAGGCACAAAGCCAACTATAAGTCGCTGGCGCTCATTCTTGCGGATATAGTAATAGTCAACCTTGCTTATCCGATAATGGTCCTGATTTATTGGAATTTCAGATACAGTCCGGACCTTATGCTGAAGCTGCTGATAAGAATCCCGTTTGTAACGCTGTTTTACATAGGTTCTTACGCCGTATCAAAGCTTTACCGTTCGGTATGGAAATACGCCGGGATATACGAATTGTTCAGATATGCGGCGGCAACCGCCGCAGGCACAATTCTTGTATGGCTGGCAGATTACATAGGCATGAAAATCTGTCGCCTCGCAGGGAGCGAAATCTTATATTTCAACGTACTGCCGTGGTCAATATACCTTGACTGCTCGCTCATAATAATCTGCGCCTGCCTTGCGGTGAGACTTGCTCCGCGTTCGTTCAAAGTCGCAAGTGCCGAGTCATCACGCGCAAAAAGGTCTAACACACGAATACTCATTTTGGGTGCAGGTGTAGCGGGAAGCTCTCTTGTACATGAATTTCAGCAAAACGGCTACCGCTTCGGAAATCCTGTTGTACTCGTAGACGATGACCCCGAAAAAATAGGGCGCTCAATAAACGGCACACCTATTGAGGGCGGATGTGACAGACTCACTCAAATCGCCCAAAAATATAACGCCGACGAAATTATTTTTTGCATAAAAAACGCTGACGAGAAAAGAAAACGTGAATTGCTCGAAGTGGCCGTCTCCACAGGCTGCAAGGTAAAAATAGTTCCCGATATAAACAACCTCCCCGACGGCGGCAAGGCAAATTACAAGGAAATCAGAAACGTCGATATTCTCGACCTTTTATCGCGTCCCGAAATAAAGCTTGACCCCGAAACATGTAAATATCTCACGGGAGAAACGGTTTTGGTAACGGGCGGCGGCGGAAGCATAGGCTCCGAGCTGTGCCGTCAGATAGCAAAATATGCTCCGAAAAAGATTATAATATTTGACATATACGAAAACAACGCATACACATTAAAGCAGGCCTTGGACAGGCATTATTTCGGAAGCCCCGAAATAATCATCCGTATAGGCTCCGTACGCGACAAGGCGAGACTTCGTGAGGTGTTTGAGGAATTTCACCCGTCAAGCGTTTTTCACGCGGCGGCCCACAAGCACGTTCCGCTTATGGAGGACAGCCCGTTTGAGGCAATAAAGAACAACACACTCGGCACATACAACACCGCCGAATGTGCTAACGAATACAAGGTCAGCCACTTCGTGCTTCTCTCGACGGACAAGGCGGTCAACCCGACAAATGTCATGGGTGCAACCAAGAGGACGTGCGAACTTATAATTCAGCACTTCGCCAAAATATCAAAGAACACCACATTTGCCGCCGTACGCTTCGGCAATGTACTCGGTTCAAACGGCAGCGTAATACCTCTTTTCAAAGAACAGCTTGAAAACGGCGGACCGCTTACTGTAACGCATCCTGACATAACCCGTTACTTTATGACTATACCGGAGGCAGCACAGCTTGTTGTTCAGGCCGGCGGACTTGCAAAGGGCGGAGAGATATTCGTTCTTAATATGGGAGAGCCGGTAAAGATACTCTCGCTTGCCGAAAAGCTTATAAAGCTTTCGGGGTTTGAGCCGTATGTTGATATTGACATACAGTTTACGGGGCTTCGTCCCGGCGAAAAGCTCTACGAGGAGCTTGTTCTTCAATCCGAAAAGGACGATATACACAAGACTCAAAATGACAAAATTTATGTCACATCTCCGGGAGATATAGATGACGAAAAGCTGATTTCCCATATAGAAAAAATACGTTCGATGAAGCCGGGTGATTCCCGCGAGTTTCTCATGGAGCTTGTTCCTACATACACGCCAGATCGTGAAGCTTGAGAAAATCAAATATTCAAACAAAAGTGAGCAAGTCGTTCCGAGGAGAAAGACCTGCTCACTTTTTTAATAATGAACACCGCTGTGTAATATGTGCATAATATCTGCTTTATTGTATAGTTTTTTTATTTTAGTTGCAAAATATTTGTTGAAGTGATACAATGTCTCTATATTGTTAATTGAAAGGTGTTGTGTCGCTTGAGTACAAAAAGCAAAGAGCTTCCGCGCGCCGCGTCTCCCGAAGAGGTCGGCGTTTCATCGGCATTGACGGAGCAGTTTTTACACTACATAAAAGAGCAAAATCTTGAATTCCACTCATTTATGGTTATAAGGCACGGCAAGATTGCCGTCGAGTGGTATAACGAGCCATATACGGCCGATACAAGCCATTCTATGTATTCCGTAAGTAAAACCTTTTCGGCAACCGCGATAGGATTTGCGGTATCCGAAGAGCTTCTGTCGCTTGATGACAAGGTTCTTGATTTTTTCCCCGAATACACTCCGAAATCGGACAGCCCGTACTTTGACAAGCTGACGGTACGGAGTCTTATAACCATGACCTCCGGTAAGCAGACTAATATGCTTGAGGATAAAGGAAAAATCGACTGGATTGAGGATTTTATAAATTCGCCTTGGGTATTTGAGCCCGGAACGCAATACCTCTATGTCAACGAGAATATTTATATGCTCTGCGCCATTATCCACCGCGTGGCAAAAACGAGCGTGGTAGACTACCTTATGCCGCGACTTTTTGAGCCGCTCGGAATTGAAAGACCGTTTTGGGAGACTGACCAAAACGGCATAGAGGCAGGCGGATGGGGTCTTTACATCAAAACCATGGACCTCGCAAAGGTAATGACCTGTTATCTACACGAAGGAAAATATAAAAATAAGCAGATTCTGCCGAAGGATTGGGTTAAAGAAGCTACCGTAAACCAATTAGGCGACATCAAAATGCCGAGCAAGGATAAGGATTGCTGTGCCGGCTACGGTTATTGCATTTGGATGGATGACACGGAGCCTTATTCATACCGTGCCGACGGTATGTTCTCTCAGTTCGGCATAAATTTCCCTTCTCTTGACGCAACAATAATTTCAACCGCCGCCATCCCGTGCGAGGACGAGGCAAGAGCCGCAATATGGGCATTCTTCCCCGCAGCATTCGCCGACGAAGACGGCAACGGCGTTGAGGTTGATACGTCGAGCGTCAACCGCCCCGTGGCTTCAAAGCACTCCGTAACCGAGAGCCGCCTTATAGGCAAGACAATAAAAGTTCGCAAAAAGATACTGCTCAACATTATAGGTATGCCCGTGAGTATGCTTCCGCTCGCCGTTACGTTTATGATGTCCGACAGAGCCGGAAACATCGACAATATCAAGTTTAATTTCGGCGATCACGAATGTGATATGACATGGGACGAGGGCGACGAGAGAAATACCGTTTGCTGCGGTATGGACGGACGTTACCGATACGGCACGATGACGCTCGGAAAAATCAAATTCAAGGTCTGTGCCAACGCCGAGTGGATTGACGACATTAACCTCAAGGTTATGGTTCGTCCGGTGGAAACGGTTGGTATGAGAACACTCAACTTCCTTTTCCGTCGCAACAACAAGGTAACCATAACTCCGGCATCGACACCGTCAACATACAAAATAGTTGACACGCTCTCAAGGAGTTTCACGGAAATTATCAAAAATCCGCTGCTCTCAAAGATATGTCAAAAAGCCATACAAATTGCGCCTCCGCTTGCGGAGCCGAAGCATTACGGTAAAATTGTCTGAATATACAGGCAAAACAAATGCCCGTTCCGGTATCTCGGAACGGGCGTTTTTGATTGATTAAAAAGAAAATCAGTCTGAAGTGTAAGGAAGAAGAGCAATGTGACGTGCTCTCTTTATTGCCTTAGTGAGTTCTCTCTGATGATAAGCGCAGGTACCGGTTACTCTGCGGGGCAAAATCTTTGCTCTGTCAGAAGTAAAACGGCGAAGTTTCGCTGTATCTTTGTAATCTATTTCTTCGACCTTATCAACGCAGAAAGCGCAAACTTTTCTGTGCTTTCTGTTCATAGGACGGCCGCCAGCCTGGGGAGCTGTTCTTTCGTTAGCCATTATGGTATCCTCCTTTTAAAATGTAGAAAAATTCAATGTTTAGAACGGTAAACCGTCATCCTCGTCCGACGCGCCGCCGAAGGGCATACCGTCGTTGTCGTCATTTGACGGGAGTACCGAAAAGCTGCCCGAGTCGCCGCTCTGATAAGACGGAGCTGCCGGCTGCTGCGCTTCATAGCGATTGCCGCCGCCCTGCTCGGACTTGCTGCCGCAGAAAGATACGTTATCGGCAACTATCTCGACTGCGGTTCTCTTATTGCCGTTCTTATCTTCATAGGAACGGGTCTGAATAGAGCCCTGAACTGCTATCATAGAGCCCTTGTGGAAATAGCGTGTGACAAAATCAGCCGTCTGACGCCATGCAACGACATTTATAAAATCGGCCTTTCTCTCCTCGCCTGCCTTGACAAACGAACGGTCAACGGCAACGCAAAAAGATGTAACCGATATGCCGTTAGGCGTGGTGCGAAGCTCTGGATCTGCCACCAATCTGCCCATTATAACTGCACAGTTTAACATTTTGCTATTCCTCCGATTATTTCTTTACAACGAGCGAACGAAGAATACCGTCGGTAATTCTTGCTATACGCTCAAGCTCAGCCGGGAACTCCGGAGCGCTCTCGAAGTTGTAGAGAACGTAGTAGCCCTCTGCCTCGTCGTTGATAAGGTAAGCAAGTCTTCTCTTACCCCACTCATCAACGCTTTCAAGAGTGCCGCTTTTCTCAATAAGAGCCTTGAATTTTTCAACAAGAGCTGATACGTCATCGCCGTTTTTAACTGAAAAAACAACAACTGCTTCGTATTTTGACATTCTTTTGCACCTCCTTATGGACATAAGCCCGCAAACAGAAATATTTATTTACGGGAAGGAGCCGAAAACACAAAAATATTTTCAGCGAGTTATAATTATAACAGTTGAGAAAAGATAAGTCAAGAATTTTTTATTTCTGCGGAAGCTCAGAAAAGCACCTTCATTCAAATACAATTGTTAAGAGCTATAACGCCGTTTTCATCAATATGTTAACAGATTTCTATTACCTTTTTTTCGGGATATTGAGAAATCACAAGAGACATATTCTGCTTTTTGATTTTTTCAATCGGATATCGTTTACTGTATACCGATTCAACAACAAACGGAATATGAAAGACCTTTTCGGTATTCGTGCGCAGGCGGAACGAATACGATCCCGCAAGCTGGGGATACATCTCGTCCCATAGATATTCATCCGCACGCAACATCAATTCTTTTCCGTTGACCAAAAGAGTGTCAAACATATCAATCGCGCCGTCTTCATTCTCGGTATTTGCAAATTTAATTTCCACATCATAAACATATTCGGGTCTGTATATTGTGTTTCCCGCTTCATCCGTTTCAATTTCAGGCAAATCGATATTATATTTTTCTGCATACTCATCATATGGTATGATTTCATATCCCAGAACGGTTGCCGAATATCCGTTTAAGATATTGTCGGCGCGCCTGAAATAATCATCTTCATACGGAACATTTTCATTCATATAATATGTTTTTACAACAGGTCTTTCGGCTCTGACATTCGTATAAATCACACCGAAAAGCCAAGCAACAAACAAAACAAGACAAGCAGAAATAACGGTTACTTTCTTTTTCATTTGTCTTCCTCCGTAATATGACCGATCAGCCTGCCCTGCTCCAACAGGAACACTTCATCGGACATACCTTTAAGGATTTCCTCATCATGGCACGAAACAACAACCAAAGCACCGCGTTCTTTTTCGTTTCGCACAATATGTTTAACAAGGTCTACACCGTCCTCGTCCAACGAATTGGTGGGCTCATCCAGAATAACTATTTCCGGCTTTTCCATAATTGCCGCGGCTATACCTAACCGTTGTTTCATTCCGAGCGAATATTTTTTATATTTTTTGTTACTGTCCGGGTCTAACCCGACCCGTAAAAGCGTGTTGCGAATATCCTCGTCCGATGCAACAGATTTTATCGATGCTAATAATTTCAGATTGTTAAAGCCCGAATATGCATCCAAAAATGCAGGGTTTTCCAAAAACACGCCTATACTGTTCGGGAACGATATATCTTTCCCGAGAATTTTGCCGTTCATAGATATTTCGCCCTGTGACGGACGAATAAGGCCGCTTATCAGCCGCATCAACATTGTCTTTCCGGAACCGTTAATGCCTTTGAAGCCGTATACCGCTCCGCTTTGAAGCTCCATTGAAATATCTTTTATTACAGGGTTATTTTTTATTGTTTTGGAAACATGACTGATTTTTATATTCATCATATCCGAACTAATCCTCCTTATTCAGAATGTCATAACGCCTAAATATGAAAAGACCGACTACACATGACAATACAAGCAAAGCAAGCGAAAAAACAATACCGGTCTTAGTGTTAACGCCATTGTCGATTAGCAAATCATTTCTCTGCGACATTGCATAATTTCCGAGTAATAACGGATTAAGATAATATGCCGACAACACGAGTATGCCTGCACTGATACAAAAGCTGAAAAACGGTTTTATAACTAAAGATACAGCCATTTGCATTACCGAAAGTGCAGAAACAATTAAAAAAGGCATTAAGAGCATTTGACAGGTTAAATATCTGTTTGAAAAAAGGTCACCCTCACTTAAGAAAACATTTTCCGACGGCATCGGAATCATCTTGAAAATAAGCGACTTTGAAACATTCAAAGTTAATTTTCCCGCACCGCATACGCAAAAGATAATTATAATTGTCCACATTAAAATAAAGTACGTAAACACACAGCTTACTGCCCAAAAACATTTTGAAAGCCACCAGGCATTACGGCTTTTTGAATTTATCAGTACGTTTTTTCCGTATGCGGTTAAGTCATAAAACGGATAATAAAGTGTGATATATAGCGGTGCCAAAATCATAAGCATCCAAAGCGCCGGGAACATAAAAATATTTCCCGGCATAGGTATGTATTCCTCCATACCCGCAGTTATAAAGAAGAGAAAATCTCCGAATGTGCGCGCCCCCAAGTCTTTTCCCTTTGTATATATAAAGCCGATACAAAAGCCTAAAAACAGAACAACGCAAGCAAGATATTTTATTCCCTCTTTGAACATACCGTTTTTTAAGTCATATTTACACAGCTTAAAAAATGTCATTTTTCTTTCCTCTTATCATAGTTATACTAAAACTAAGGATAAACAAAACAATGCCTTCAAATAATACAATACCGAGAGAAACATATACCTTTCCCGTGTGCAAAAACTGAATCGGCGATATTTGCGGAATATTACCGATTGTATTTGAAAGATAGTTGATAAACAGGAATAAAAACAGCGGAAAAAACACTGTTACAAATTTATTTTTGCTCAAAAAAGAAACGCAGATGCACAGTTCGGAAATAAGTCCGGCAAAAATAAAAGTTGCAATTATCTTCAAAAGCATATATATCACAGGATGTGCATAAAAGAGCGGGGTCAATGTCGACCAAGGATGTTCGGCATAATACACATCATAAAACACATCGGGTTTTATTGCGGGGACAAAAAGCGAGACAACCGCTGTATTCAACAGTATAGGTACTGCTACAACCGTTCCGCCTGATAAGAACACGGCAATATATTTTGAAAGGAAGTAATTTTTCTTTGATGTCCTTGTGACAACATTTTTAATATATCCGCTTTTCACTTCAGAGCAATACGACCATCCGTAGCCCAAAGAAGCAATAAGCGGCAATAACAAATAAAACAGCGAAGCAGCGGGAGAAATATGATCTGCACCGATCCAGTTTGTAAACAATGTAATACCGGGGAGCTCGGGATTTAACGCATATCCCGTCAATGCGGCTGAAGCAGAATCCGCATTTACATATTTGTGATAAGAGATAATGCTGAACACTGCCGCATACAAGGCAATCAAAGATGCAGTCAGCATTGACAGCAGAAAGAGTTTATTTTTATATGCCTTTTTTATTTCCATAAGCAATATCGGTCGCATAAAACTCACTTCCTTTATCGGGGATAAATGTATTGCACTTTATCGGGATTGGGGCCAAGCTCAAAAAACAGCTTACTTGCATCGCTCTCTTCGTTTTTCGGAACAAAATAACCTACTTGACATTCTACGGAACAGCCCACATCAAGGTATACGCCCAAATATTCATTCGGCAACGAAGAGCGTTTTGCATTATCCGTTTCTTTAAAATACAAATATTCCATCTCATCATCGATACTCTCAGCTTTCCCGTCTTTGCCTGAGCGCACTAACCGAAGATTATTAAGGAGTACCGGTTGTTGACCTGCTTCACCCTCTGTTGTCTTTTTGACATTTACATCAACAAGAACAAACATATACTCGGGATTCAATGCGCCGTCTTTTGATACCCATCCATTTTCAACCGGACGCTTGGGAAACGTAAAGTTTTCGCCGTCAAATGAATTTAAAACCGTCATTTTGTTGACCGTATATTCCTCGTTTCCCGTAAATACTTCCACGGGAACCGGCTCTCCGAAATAATGTGTATTTTCTTTGCTTGGCAAAGGCTGTGTATATATTTCGCCGCTTTGAAGCGAAGTACCGCCGCCTTGGCCGCTGTTTCCGACAATTTTTTGCGCCTGATTTTGTATATCGTCTTTCGTGCATCCGAAAAAGCATACCATAACCGACAGCAAAGCAAAAACAATTAAAACGGGTGCCGTTTTGGCAAATTTTCTCACTATACCAGCTCCTTATTCAAAGGGGAGAATTTAAACAATTCTCCCCCATTTAGATTACAAATTAATTTGCATACGGGTCTGAGCCAACGGAATCCGGGCTCCATTTTCCGCTAATTGTTAATCCCGACTGCCCCGAGGACGGTGCTAATCCGATAAACGCATACGGATATCCCCATTCATATACATACTGCCTTATACGTCTTTTCTGACCTGCATAGATAACGGCCGAATCATTTTTCGTGCAATTCCTGTAACCACCCTCAATCGATATTGAGGTTAAAGGCATCATTAAGACTATCAATTTTTTAAATTTCATAACATACCCCCTCTTTATGTTTTATTATTCTTTTTGAAATAACAATCAATAAAACATCGGTATCCCCCAAAATATTTTTGAACACCGAATAAAAAACGGCTTGACTTACACATCGGCTCTGATTCTCCGAAACTGATAAGCCTGTGTATACTGCGGTCGGCAATATAAGAAGCGCTAAAAACGCAAAGAATAATATAAATATTCTTCTTGCGAATCTTTTCCTTTTAAATGTTGCTTACATAATATACAACAATCCAAAACTGGGGTTATGTTACAAAATTTTCAATTTTTTTCAATAATATGGTAAGGAGCAGTCATTATGTAATCTTCGGCATCTGCCGTGCCGTATACTTTAAACCAATATTCACCGTCTGTCCACACAAGGCACGCAAAATTCTCACCTGTGTAATAAAAGGCCTCATACCCGTTTATTTCCAACTTTTTGCAATTAAACTTATTATCAATACTGAAACTCAAACTCAAAAGATTTTGACTGAATTCTAATATACTGCCGTTTGCATTTTTCCAAACGGTCAAATTATCGTGTTCGTTTTCCTCATATGAGTAAAGAGCATATCCCTCCGGAATATCTGTTATAATATAATTTTTTTCAATTGTTTTATGGGTTGGAATATAACTTTCACTTGCTTTTATTTCCGTTGTTCCTCCGAATTTGTTCATTATAAAATTAACAATCGGCTCTCTTGTAGCCGAAACGCTCATAAGACCGGAAAACACCGCAATTAAAGCTATAATTGCGGCAAGCAAGCCTCTTTTGACGGTTCTGCGTGTTGACAGCCGAATGTGATTATTTTTTCTTATCAGCTTATTCATTGAGTTTTCAAATTTTTCCGAAAACTCCCATTCTATTTCATCCTCGCCTTTAAGCTTTGAAATTTCTTTGTTTTCGGCTTCAATCAGCGCCTGCACAAATAATTTCTTGACATTATCCAATTTAATCCCTCAAATCATCGTCTAATATTTCAAGCAATTTTTTCTTGCCTCTTATCAGTTTTTGCTGAACGGCAGAGGGCTTCTCCCCCAATAAATCGGCAATATCCTTTATCTTCATATCACAGACGAAATGATAATACATAACGTCTCTGTATGTTTCATTGAGCAACTCAACAGCGTTTACAATTTCCTTGTAGCTTTCTGTAAGGCTCATTTTTTCAAAGAAACGTTCATCCGTCAGATTTCCGATATCGCCTGTAAAAATATGCTCGCACGCTCGTTTATTTTTATTAAAAAGATTTATTGCATTATTTTTGGCTGCCGTAATAACATACGCCGATGTCTTTTTAGACCTCGGGTCATCAATGGCTTTCATATTTTTAGCAATTCTGATAAACGTCTCATGCACTGCATCCTCAGCGTCTTCATTGTTATGAAGAATCGAATAAGCAACCGAAACCATTCTTTTTCTGTATTCGTGATATATTATTTCAAATTTTTCTCTGTCATCCTCACTGTCTATGAATGACATATACATCGCTATCATATTCTCACCTATTATATATAACAATCCGATTTTGCATTTACATAACAAAATATCTCATATTTTTTTAGCATTTATTTTTTGCCGTGTCAAGAAAAAGTGCAAAAATGTTTAATTAACGTGCATAACTATAGAAAATGCCGCGTTTACGAGGTCTTAATACTTTCGGGCACAAAAAAAGAAGCACTCAAAATGAGTGCTTCCTTGCGGATGTAATTAAAATTACTTGAGTTCGACCTTAGCGCCGACTTCTTCGAGCTTAGCCTTAGCTGCCTCAGCCTCGTCCTTAGAGATGCCTTCCTTAACAGCCTTGGGAGCACCGTCAACAAGAGCCTTAGCTTCGCCGAGTCCGAGACCGGTGAGCTCACGAACAACCTTGATAACCTTAATCTTGTTTGCGCCTACGTCAGCAAGAACAACGTCAAACTCTGTCTTCTCCTCAGCAGCGGCTGCTCCGCCTGCTGCAGGTGCTGCAACTGCAACTGCTGCAGCTGCCGATACGCCGAATTCTTCTTCAACGGCTTTAACGAGCTCTGAAAGCTCAAGAACTGAAAGAGCTTTGAGCTCTTCGATCATAGCAGTAACTTTCTCTGATGCCATGGTAATTAACCTCCGATAATTTATAGTAATAAATTTTAAAATTATTCAGCAGCCGGTGCTTCTGCTTCTGCGGGAGCAGCGGTCTCTGCTGCGGGAGCCTCCTCGGCAGCTTCTTCTGCCGGAGCTTCACCGCTCTTATCAACAATAGCCTGAACAGCACGAGCAAAGGCTGCGATAGGCGCGTTGAATGCGCTGAGAACAGTAGCAAGCAAAACTTCTCTTGAAGGAAGCTTTGAGAGCTCGCTGAGTTTTTCCTCACCGATAACATCCTTATCAATGAAGCCGCTCTTCATCTTAAATGTCTTGATTTGCTCCTCGTATTTACCGAGAATTCTTGCAGCTGCAACGTAATCTTCCTTACTGGTTGCGATTGCGCTGGTACCCTCAAGTACGCTGTCCATACCCTCAAGACCTGTACCGTCAAGAGCCAAACGGATAAGTGTATTCTTAATAACGGTGTACTCAACACCCGCCTCACGAAGCTCTTTACGGAGCTTGGTGTCGTCGGCAACGCTGATACCCTCGTAATTAACGATTACACCTGCGCAGGAATTCTGTATTCTCTCCTTGAGAGCAGCTACCTGCTGTTTTTTGACTTCGAGAACTTTCTCACTTGGCAAACGAATTCACCTCCTAAAGATTATTGACGCTTGCGCTATGAGAATAAAGAAAAGGTCTTTTCCGCACAAAGACGAAAAAGACCGTAAACTTTTAAAAAGCTGATCTTCCTCGGCAGGCAACCGCTTGGGTTTTACGCAATTTGCACCCGCTGTCTTCGGCAAGCGAATATTATACTAACACAGAGCCGCGGCTCTGTCAAGTATTTTGATTATTCGGCAACTACTGCGGTACCGAACTTGTTGGCGTTGATTTTAACGCCGGGTCCCATTGTTGTAGCAACAACGCAGGACTTAATATACTGACCCTTCATTGCGGCCGGCTTAGCCTTAACAATAGCATCCATAAGAGTGTTGAAGTTTTCACAGAGCTTATCTTTGCCGAACGAAGCCTTGCCGATGGGGCAATGGATGATGTTGTTTTTATCGAGTCTGTACTCGATTTTACCTGCCTTAGCCTCGGTAACAGCCTTTGCAACGTCGGGTGTTACTGTACCGGCCTTGGGTGACGGCATAAGTCCGCGAGGACCGAGAACCTTACCTAAGCGGCCTACAAGACCCATCATATCGGGTGAAGCTATGCAGACGTCGAAGTCCATCATACCGCCCTGAACCTCTGCAACGAGGTCGGCGTCACCGACGAACTCAGCACCGGCAGCCTGTGCAGCCTTAGCGGCGTCGCCCTTAGCGAAAACGGCAACTCTTACCTTTTTGCCGGTTCCGTTCGGAAGAACGACAGCGCCTCTTACCTGCTGGTCGGCATGACGAGAGTCAACGCCGAGGCGAATGTGTGCTTCTATTGTTTCATCAAACTTCGCGGTAGCTGTCTTAACTGAAAGTTCAAGTGCTTCCGGAGCGTCATAAAGCTTTGTTCTGTCGATAAGCTTAGCGCTTTCGACGTATTTCTTACCGTGTTTCATAATCTAATTTTCCTCCCATTAAGTGGTTATCGGATCTTTCCTCCCACGGGGGAGATCAATCTACGACAGTTATGCCCATGGAACGAGCTGTACCGGCGATCATGCTCATAGCTGTTTCAACGGTAGCTGCGTTTAAATCGGGCATCTTCTGCTCAGCGATTTTTCTTACCTGATCTTTTGTTATCGATGCGACCTTAGTCTTATTCGGAACACCCGAACCGCTCTCAATGCCGCAAGCCTTTTTGATAAGGACTGCCGCGGGCGGAGTCTTAGTTACGAATGTGAATGAATGGTCTGCATAGACCGTGATAACGACGGGGATTATAAGACCTTCGTCGTTCTTTGTGCGTTCGTTAAATTCCTTTGTGAACGCCATAATGTTTACACCGTGCTGACCGAGTGCCGGACCAACAGGCGGAGCCGGCGTTGCTTTTCCGGCCGGGATCTGAAGCTTAATAAAGCCTATTACCTTTTGAGCCATTGTTTGCACCTCCAAAATTCGTGGTAGTGGCGGAATGAGCGCTCGACTCACCCCTCCCACAGCGCACCTTTAAGATACGCCATAAAAAGCGGATATACCGCTGATTACCTGTTTTAATTGTTTATTGCTTCAACCTGGTCGAGTTCAAGATCGACCGGGGTCTCTCTGCCGAGCATTGAAATAACGACTCTGACAGAATTGTTGTCGGTATCGACATTGTCAACAACACCGATAACGCCTTCGAACGCGCCGTCGATTATGGAAACCATATCGCCCTTCTTGTAGTTGACCTCAACTACCTTCTTCTCAACGCCGAGAGCATAAATCTCATCGTCGGTGAGCGGAACGGGTTTTCCCTCGGGACCCACGAAGCCGGTAACGCCGCGCGTATTGCGTATTACGTACCAGGTGTCGTCGTTCATCTGAAGCTCGTCGGAGTCCTCGTCCTCATAGACGGCGACCTTAACAAGCACATAGCCCGGGAATATTTTGCGTTCTACTTCTTTTTTGGTTCCGTCGTCACGTATTTCGGTAACGGTTTCCGTGGGAACCTTTACTTCAAGAATCTGGTCATGAATTTTACGGTTCTCGACAACTGTTTCAATGTTTGACGCAACCTTGTTTTCATAACCCGAATAGGTATGAACTACATACCATTTGGAGATATCTGCCATATGCTACCTCCGTTATAAGCTGAAAAAGTTTGCTGTAATCGCACCTGCCGTCGCAGCCCCTGCTCCGCCGCCTGATTTGGAAGCGAGATTTATAAGAAGCTTAACGAGTTCGGAAAGTCCGGTGTCAATAAGCCATATAACGACTCCGATGATAACAACCGAAACTATAACTACAAGCGAGGACTTGAGTACGGTTTTTCTGTCGGGCCAGACGACCTTTTTGGACTCGCCGCGAAGTTCCTTAAAGAACTTCTTTATACTCCTGCCCATACGTACAAATACGTTAGGCTTCTTGTCCTTTACTTTTGCGGTTTTTGCAGGCTTTTCAGCCTTTTTGTCTTTCACTTGCTTTGCGGGTTTGGTATTTTCGGCAGAAACTTTTTTGTTTTCGTCAGCCATATTTTTACCTCCGCTTACTTAGTTTCCCTGTGGAGAGTATGCTTCTTGCAGAAGGGGCAATACTTATTCATCTCCAACCTGTCGGGTGAATTTTTCTTGTTCTTCATCGTGTTGTAGTTGCGCTGTTTGCATTCAGTGCAAGCTAATGTGATTTTGACTCTCATTTATTTCGGCACCTCCGTTATTGGCGGCTCACGGCCGCTTATGTTAGCCTACCTCGAAAAAAGCGGGCACAAAAAAAGAACCCTCTTTCAGAGGTACAGTTACTATATCACACTGTGGGCTTTAAGTCAATAGTTTTTATTCAATTTGCGGCGACAGTATCCGGCAAGTCGTGAATTTTGCGGTTTTTGTTAATTGTTCCGTCCCACCTGCGAAAGAAGCTTCTCTCCTCGCGATTCACGGAAACGGAAAAATATATTTGACTTTTTATATACGCCGGATATATTATATATAGTATATAAAAAGCAAAAAATCAAGACGTGACAACAAGCAATGGCAGACTGCCGCCGCGGCGGACAGTCGGAAAGGCGCAAATATCAAATGGAATTTATAAAAAAAATGTTCAAATGGTCGGCTTTGATTTTTTCCGCCGTCACCACTCTTTTCTGTATGTATGATGCCGTTAAGGAAAAGGACAAAATTTCTTCCGAACTGAAATAATGACTTTACATTCTGTTTAAGAGGTAGAAAATGTCTGTATGCATTATATACGCGAGCAAATACGGCTCCGCAAAAAAGGTTGCCGGGTTGATTGCCGAAAAGCTCGGCGGATGCGATATTTTTAACATCGCAGAGGACAGCTTTGACCTGTCTAAATATAATTTTGTCATAATCGGCAGCGACATACGCATGGGAACGGTTGACAAGCTGATAACAAAGCTGCTCTTTCGGTTCATAAAGCCGCTTTCCGAGAGAAAATGCGCATATTTTTTAACCTGCATTTTCCCCGAAAACGGCGACGGTTATTTTAAGCGCAATATCCCCTCTCAGCTTTTAAGTGAAGCCGTTGCCGTCACCGCAATAGGCGGCGAGCTTGACTTCAAAAAGCTGCGCGGAACAGACCGATTTGCCGCAAACATGATTTTAAAGGCCGAACGTGAAAAGGATATTTACAAGACATTTTCGCTCGACACCGACAAAATATCGGATTTTGTTGACAAACTGAAGCCGCAACTTTAAGTTGCGGCTTTTGCTACCGCTCCGCAACCTATATTTTCCGCTTTTTTCGTTTTGCAAAGCAGAATGTCTTGAAGTTAATGATTCATAAGCTAAAATGGAGACACAAACGAACGAGAGCTAAAGGAGGAAAAAATATGGCATATCTCGATAAGGTCAAGCTTGCCGATTACACAAGAAAAGAGGACTGGCTCAATTCAATATCACACATGGTAGGCGGCGGACTGTCGATAGTGGCACTTTTGATGTGCTGCATAAAATCAATAATTCTTCGCAGATGGGATTATCTGCTTTTGAGCTTTATATACGGCATCACCATGATAGCTATGTATTCGTGCTCTTCGGTTTACCATGCATTGCGCCCCAACAACGGCAAAAAGGTAATGAGAATGATAGATCACTCGATGATATATCCGATGATTGCCGGCACAATAACGCCGTTTGCGCTGCTCGTAATCAAGCCGGTAAAGCCTGTTCTCGGCTGGGTGATTTTCGCTGTCGCATGGGTCGTTGTGGCGACAATGATACCGCTTACTCTTACGATTTTTGAAAAGACAAAGGGAATAGACGTTGTCATGTATCTCGCACTCGGCTGGCTGATAATAATCTCGATAAAAACCCTGTGGGAGGTTTTCAGCAGAACAGGAGTTATACTCCTGATTTCAGGCGGTATAGCATATACACTCGGAGTCATTCTCTACGGCATAGGCAGCAAAAAGCGCTATTTTCACACGGTTTTTCATTTCTTTATAATAATAGGCTCTGTTCTTCACTTTCTCGCTGTATATATGTATGTGCTTGTATAAGCGGGCAAGAAGCGAACCGAAAAGCAAAGTCGAGCGGTAAAGGCATAGTCTTGGCTGCTCGACTTTTTATATTGTTACAGCGCAGAATTTTATGTTAAAATAACCTCACGAAACAAAAACCAAATCAAAGATTTTGACCGTTTCGGAGAACATTGAACGGTAAATTGCGGCTTTCACCGCCGCACTTCGTGTTGCTCTTGCGGTCGTAGGGCAATTTATGATAAAATTAAATTTAACAAAGAATTAAGGACGGTGCAAAGCTATGCTCCATATAGGCTGCCACCTCTCATCATCGGGAGGCTTTTACAAAATGGGTGAAACCGCTTTGAAAATAGGTGCTGACACGTTTCAGTTTTTCACGCTCAATCCGCGCGGAAGCAAAGCAAAGGAAATAGACCCGGAGGACGCAAAAAAGCTTCTTGAGCTTATGGAGGAAAATCGTTTTCCCTGTATTTTGGCACACGCTCCTTACACCTTAAACCCGTGCTCCGCAAACGAAGACACGAGGCAATTTGCGCTTGATACAATGGCCGACGACCTCAAGAGGATGGAATTCACTCCGAATCAGATGTACAATTTTCACCCCGGCAGCCATACAGGGCTCGGAGTTGAAAACGGTATTGAGCTGATAGCGTGTCAGCTTAACAGGATATTGACAAAGGGGCAGACTACCACCGTGCTTTTGGAAACCATGGCAGGAAAGGGCACAGAGGTCGGTAAAAGCTTTGATGAGCTTCGAGAAATACTCGACCGTATCGAATTGAGTGAAAAAGTCGGCGTGTGCCTTGACACGTGCCACGTTTTTGACGCCGGCTACGATATTGTAAACTCTCTTGACGAGGTGCTTACGGATTTTGACAGAATAATAGGCCTTGAAAAGCTTCGAGCCATACATATAAATGACAGTAAAAATCCGCTCGGCAGTCATAAGGACAGACACGAATGCATAGGTAAAGGCTATATTGGGCTTGACGCCATGAAAAGAATAGTCACTCATCCCGTTCTTAACCACCTGCCGTTTTATCTTGAAACACCGAACGACCTTGACAGCTACAAGGCAGAAATTGAGTTGCTCCGCTCTTTTTGCGATTAAACGCGGCGTCACTTGAAAAAATTATATATTTATGCTAAAATATTTTATAAATTTGTTTGTACCGTTAAAGCTTTTAAAAAGATAGGCTGTTCAAACTTTTAAAGGAATGAATATAAATGCATTTGCAGGAATCCGGCGAGATGTATCTCGAAACAATATATTTGCTGTCAAAAAACAGCGACAGTGTCCGTTCGATAGATGTATGTGAGAAAATGGGTTTCTCAAAGCCCAGCGTAAGCCGTGCCGTTGGCCTTTTAAAGCAAGGCGGATACCTCTACACCGATAAAAACGGCTATTTGTTTTTGACCGATGAGGGCAAAAAAGTTGCACACAAAACATATGAGCGCCACGTGGTGCTGTCGCAATTTTTTGAGTCGATAGGCGTTTCCGCCGAAACGGCAACAAATGACGCCTGCAAAATCGAGCACGTTATAAGCGACGAAACCTTTAACGCCGTAAAAAAGCTGCTCCGTGACAAATAACAGATGCTTAAAAATTACAGATAAAAAGCGACAAGGCGAAAAAATCGTCTTGCCGCTTTTTTTATGAAACAATTAAAAGCTTAACACTCCTAGATGTTCAAGCAAAATCTTTATGCCGATTAAAACGAGTATTATTCCGCCGCAAAGCTCCGCTTTGTTTTTATACTTCGCTCCGAATTTGTGTCCTACGCCCACGCCGAGAGCGGAGAGTATAAATGTTACACTTCCTATTACGGTTATCGATGTCAGGATATTCACCTGCAAAAAAGCAAAAGTAACGCCGACGGCGAGTGCATCGATACTCGTTGCCACCGCCATAAGAGTCAGCTCCTTAAGGTCGAGCTTTTCTTCGTATTCGGGCTTTTCATCAGAGTCTTTATCCTTTTTAAACGATTCTATTATCATTTTTCCGCCGATAAACAACAGCAGAAAAAAAGCAATCCAATGGTCAATACTCGTTATGTAGTGCTCAAACTGCTTACCGAGTGCCCAACCAATTAGCGGCATCAATGCCTGAAATCCGCCGAAAAAAAGCGCAATAACGGCTGTTTTGCCGATATCAAGTCGCCGCATTTTCAGTCCCTTGCAAACAGCTACTGCAAACGCATCCATTGAAAGCCCGACGGCAATGAGTAAAAGCTCGGAAAAACCCATAACACAACCTCCGTTTGTAAACAAAAAAAGACCTGCGTACGGCGTTTGCCATACGTAAGTCTTGTCTTTTAAGGTAAGCAGGACCAAAAAGGTCAGTATGTTGACTTGCCGCGCACAAAAGCGCTGACTACTCCCTTACGAGTAAGGAGAGTTTAACATAATAACAGACACCCGGCAAGAATTTTTTATGTTTTGCCTTTAACAAGATCCCAGTACGCTTTAGCCGCCTGTTCTATCTTATTATCGCCGAATACGTAATATTTCCTGCTTTTGATGTCGTCCGGCAAATATTGCTGACTTACATAGTGATTTTTATAGTCATGCGGGTATTTATAGAACTGCCCCTTATTGGGATTATCCTCCCCGTCAAAATGCTTATTCTGAAGAGTTCGCGGAATTCTTCCGTAATTTCCGTTTTGCACGTCCTCCATTGCAGCATTTATTCCCTTGTATGCCGAATTTGATTTCGGGGCGGTGCAAACGAGCACCACCGCGTCGGCAAGAGGTATGCGCGCCTCGGGCAGTCCCACCTGCAGGGCGGCATCCACGGCTGCTTTTACTATGGGAATTATCATCGGATAGGCAAGCCCCACATCCTCGCAGGCGCACACCATAAGCCGCCTTGTAGCCGAAGGGAGATCGCCTGCCTCAAGAAGCCTCGCAAGATAGTGAAGTGCGGCATTGGGGTCGCTGCCGCGCATGGATTTTTGAAACGCGGACATAACGTCATAGTTTTCGTCGCCCTTTTTGTCATATCTGAATGTGTTTTTTTGTGTGAGCGACATTACGCTCTCCGGCGTTATTACCCGTTTGCCGTCCTTCGGTGCTACGGACAGCACCGAAAGCTCCACAAAATTCAGAGCCTTGCGCACATCGCCGCCTGCGGCGTATGCTATATGCTCCTTAACCTCTTGCGGAACCTCTATCAAAGTTCCGCTTTCTTTCTCAAGAAATTTATACCCGCGGTCAATCGCCGGAAGCATATCCTCGGCTGTAACCGATTTAAATTCAAATACCGTTGAACGGCTGAGAACCGCGCTGTATATATAAAAATAAGGATTTTCGGTTGTTGAAGCTATAAGAGTTATAGCCCCGTTTTCTATGTACTGCAAAAGCGATTGCTGCTGTTTTTTATTGAAATACTGTATCTCGTCAAGGTAAAGCAATATCCCGTTAGGTGCCGCGAGGGTGTCAAGCTCCGAAACTATTTCTTTAATATCCGCAGTTGACGCATTTGTTCCGTTGAGCTTATGCAGCTTGCGGTTTGTGGTTTTTGCTATAATTTTGGCAAGCGTCGTTTTGCCTGTGCCCGACGGCCCGTAAAATATCAGATTCGGAAGCGTACCCGAATTCAAGATATTGCGAAGCGGCATACCCTCTGCCAAAAGGTGCTTTTGGCCGACCATATCTTCGATTTTTTCGGGGCGTAGCCTGTCAGCTAACGGTGAAGACATATTTTTACCGCCTTTCCGACTGCATATCCATAATAAAGAATAAAGCGGCGCGCCCCGTTGCAGTCGTAAAGGACGCGCGTCGACTAAAATTTTTTGTTTTTATTCGGAAATAATCAGCTTTTCGATTTCAGCGGGAGTCGAAACAATATAATCCGCTTTGTGCTCACGAAATTCCTCAAGACTGCCGAAGCCGTAAAGCACCGCTATGCACGGTATGCCTGCTCCCTTTGCACCATCGATGTCAAATTTTCTGTCGCCGACCATAACGGCGTCGTTTTTGGATGAGCCGAGCTTCTTCAGCGCGTTTTCGATTATCTGCGTCTTATCGGAGCGTATTTCATCAAAAGTGACGCCTCCTACATAGTCGAAATAATCGTATAGGTTGTTTTTCTTCAGAATGCTTATTATAAATTGCTCCGGCTTTGACGACGCGGTGGCTGTTTTCACGCCGCAGTCTCGCAGCTTTTTCAAAAGCTCAGGTATACCGTCGTAAGCCCTTGATTCCCAAAGTCCCTTTACGCGGTATCTCTCGCGGTACTTTTCCACCATAAAATCTATTTTTTCATCGTCGTAGGAATAAAAGCTCTTAAAGCTGTCATATATAGGCGGTCCTATAAAACGGCGAAGTTCCTCGTCAGTCGGCTCCGGTTTATTATCCGCCCGAAAAGCATATTTAAGACTTTTGAATATTCCCTCCGACGAGTCAAAAAGAGTTCCGTCGAAGTCAAAAAGCACTGTGCCGAAGTTAAGTTTCATAAAATCCTCGCTTATTTCACCTTTGATACATCGGCAACGACATTTATATAGGCACCGTTTGCGTCAATCGTATAGAAGGTAACTGTATCATTTGAAGAAAATCTGAGATTGTAATGAGCGGCATAATTACTCTCGGTATACACCTTATAGCCCTTTGTCTCGGTATTGAACACATACATACGGTAATCCATGGCATTTGTCACCGTACCGAGCATTACAACATATTTTCCGTCGGGACTTACAGTGAAAAGAAGCGGATTCATTTTATAGCCTACCGTCTCTATTACCGTGTTATCCTCGGTATTAAACAGTCTGCCGTCCTCTTTCGAAAGAATCCAATCGCCGCTTCTGACATAAGAGCTGCCGTATGTTCCGTAGAACATATTTATTACACTCGACTGACCGTTAAGATACTTCATAGTATTAAAACCGTTGTCGGTTTCTTTAATATACACAAAGCCGCCGTCCGACGTGGGCTTCGCATATGTATCGAGCACGTCTGTTACCGCGTCAACATCTTTATTGTTGCCGTTTTTGATGTAAATATCCTTCGGAGTGCTGCCGTCCTCCTGCTCCTCGTAGTTTCTGCACGAGAAGAACGGTATTACGGAGGTAGTAGATTTAAGCTCCGTATCGGTTATCATACAGAAGTCAGGACGAACCGCTCCGTTTATGTTTACGGTACGGTTGTTCTCATTGAGAAATCTCGTTGAGGTGCCGTCGTTACGATTGAGAATATACGCTTCCTCCCAGACAACATTGTCGGTATACACCTTTTGAGCGTCTGTATGAAGAAGGAGCAAGCACTTACCGTCCGCAGCGTAAGCCGATGGAAGATTTGCCACCCTGAACATAACGAAATCGTAAATATACACGGGAGTCTGCGCACTCTGCGCCGTGTACACGCCGTAGCCGGTCAAAACACCGTCGCGCTCAACATAATAGATTTTTGCAGGTATCTGCTGACCGCTGAGAGAAACCGTAACGTCCATGGTACCGGTGGGGTCTATCGGGTCATAACTCTTGCCCTTGAACTCATAGAACTGAACGGTTCCGGCGGTGTCCACGGTATAAACGACGGAAGAAATATCCGTTTTCATATACGGTATTTGAATTTCCTTTTGAGAGAGCGTTATTGCGGAGAGCTCGGCCTTTTCTTCACTCTTTGCCGAGCCCTGAGAAGAGCCGTCAGCAGTTGATTTAAGGTACAGTGCGCCGCCGAGCATCAAGAGCGCAAGCACCGCAACTATTACGGTAAAAACGGTTTTACCCTTTGTCGGAGCTTTTTTGTCATTGCCCGCATTAGGCTTTTGCATTTCTTTTTCAACCGGAGTGCCGTCATTTTTGGTCTTTTCGTTTTTATCCATAAACGGAATACCACCTTTATTATAGTTTGCACTTTTTATACAGTTTTATATTATACTATGAGGCGACAAAAAAAACAAGCCGCGAAGACTTATTGTGTAACGGCACTTATTATAATCCGAAACAAAAACTTATCGGTTTTTGTCGTTTTTTTGCCGTGTGATATTGCATTTTTCAAAAAACTACATTATAATAATTTGTGTCACACTTAAGACGGTTGTGATACCGACCGTTTGAGGTGTGTTTTTTTATGTTTGAATAACGCCGCAGGCGAAAAACAAAAAAGGCTGATCCGCAGCCGTTTACAGGAGAAAAAAGTGAAAAAAGGATTTGACAACGACAAGTATCTAAGTCTCCAATCGGAGCAAATCAGAAGCCGCATTGATGAATTCGGAGGTAAGCTCTATCTTGAATTCGGCGGAAAAATTTTTGACGATTATCACGCTTCGCGCGTGCTGCCGGGATTTTTGCCGGACAGCAAAATGAAAATGCTCATAGAGCTTAAAGACGAAGCGGAAATGATAATCGCAATAAACGCAAACGACATCGAAAAAAGCAAGGTGCGCGGTGATATAGGTATAACCTACGACCTCGACGTGCTGAGACTTATCGACATATACTCGTCCTTCGGGCTTGTTGTCAGAAGCGTGGTTTTAACGCAGTACAACTCTCAGCCGCTTGCAAAGGCTTTTTCCGAAAAGCTGAACTCACTCGGCATTGACGTTTATCGTCACTATGCCATTGACAACTACCCTACCGACGTAAAGCTCGTAGTCAGCGATGACGGCTACGGCAAAAATGATTTTATCAAGACCGAAAAATCGCTCGTCGTGGTAACGGCGCCGGGTCCGGGCAGCGGAAAAATGGCTGTTTGCCTGTCTCAGCTATATCATGAGAACAAGCACGGCGTTAAGGCGGGATACGCAAAATTCGAGACTTTTCCCATTTGGAATCTCCCGTTAAAGCACCCCGTCAACCTCGCATACGAGGCGGCAACGACCGACCTCAACGACGTTAATATGATAGACCCATTTCATCTTGAAGCATACGGAAAAACCACCGTAAATTACAACCGCGACATAGAGGTATTCCCTGTGCTCAACACTATTTTCGAGCGTATTTACGGAAGCTCGCCCTACCGCTCACCCACCGATATGGGCGTTAATATGGCAGGCTTTTGTATAACCGACGACAAGGTTGTATGCGACGCCGCAAAGCAAGAGGTTATAAGACGTTATTACAAAGCCCTCGTAAGAGAGAAAAACGGCGAAAAGGTTTCGGGCGAAATTTTCAAGCTCGACCTTTTGATGAAGCAGCTTGAGGTCTCGGTTTCGGACAGAAAATGCGTAGAGCCTGCAATAGAAGTGAGCAAAAAGACTAACGCTCCGGCAACGGCGGCATTGCTTCCCGACGGGCAGATTGTAACCGGCAAAACCTCATCTCTTCTCGGCGCAACCTCGGCAATGCTTTTAAACGCGTTGAAAACAATAGCCGGTATAGATGATTCGGTAAAGCTCATCTCGCCATCCGTCATAAGTCCCATACAGCACCTTAAAACAGAGCATTTCGGCAGTAAAAATCCGAGGCTTCATACGAACGAGGTGCTTTTGGCGCTTTCGATTTCCGCTGCAACCGACGAAAATGCACGAAAAGCTATGGATGCTTTACAATATCTTCGCGGATGTGAGGTTCACTCTACCGTAATACTCTCTTCGGTAGACTCCGACACACTCTCAAAGCTCGGCATAAACGTCACATGTGAGCCCGAGCGCGAAACGAGAAATCTTTTCAACAGATAAAACACGGTGCTGCACCGGGCAGGACGCACGGCATACCGCAGCACAGTCTTTATATATACTAAATCACGCGGGAAACCGCTCTCATAAGGAGAGAAATTTTATGGCAGCAAAGTATATTTTCGTAACAGGCGGCGTTGTTTCCGGTCTCGGCAAGGGAATTACCGCGGCTTCTCTCGGCAGACTTTTAAAGGACAGAGGTCTTAAAGTCACCGTAATGAAGCTTGACCCGTATCTCAATGTTGACCCCGGCACAATGAATCCCATACAACACGGCGAGGTATTTGTAACGGACGACGGAGCAGAAACGGATCTTGACCTCGGACATTATGAGAGATTCATTGACGAAAGCCTCACCAAAAACAGCTCATGCACATCCGGCAGCGTTTATTTTAACGTGCTTTCAAATGAGCGCAAGGGCGTTTACGGTGGGCAAACCGTTCAGATAATTCCTCACATAACAAACGAAATCAAGAGAAGAATCGCTCTTAACGAAACAGAAAATACCGACATAGTTATGGTGGAAATAGGAGGTACCGTAGGCGATATCGAAAGTCTTCCGTTCCTTGAGGCCATACGTCAGTTCGCTCAGGAAAGAGCCGGCAGATGTATGTTTATTCACGTGACGTTGGTACCCTTCCTCGGGGCATCAATGGAGCTTAAAACAAAGCCCACGCAGCACTCGGTAAAAGAACTGCTCGGCATCGGCATAAGGCCGAATGTTATAGTCCTCCGCACCGAGCATCACATAGACCGCGACATAAAGGAAAAGATTGCTCTCTTCTGCAATGTTCCATGTGAAAACGTAATAGAAAATATCGATCTCCCCACTCTTTATGAAATTCCGCTTGCACTTGAAAAAGAGGGACTTGACAAAATAGTTGTAAACACCTTAAAGCTTGACTGCAAAGAGCCCGACCACACCGATTGGATGAATATGATAGACAAAAATTCGCATTTGTCAAAGGAGGTCAACATTGCGCTCGTCGGCAAATATGTTGAGCTTCACGACTCATACCTCAGCGTAAACGAGGCATTAAAGCACGGCGGACTCGACCACGACGCGCACGTCAACATCGATTGGGTCGATTCCGAATCAATAACCGAAGAAAATGTTGCGGAACGTCTTAAAAATGCCGACGGCATACTTGTCCCCGGCGGTTTCGGCACACGCGGAATAGAGGGAAAGATCGCCGCAGCAAAATATGCGCGCGAAAACAAGGTTCCGTATCTCGGCATTTGCCTCGGACTTCAGATAGCAATTATCGAATTCGCGAGAAACGTACTCGGTCTCAAGGATGCAAACACAACGGAAATTGACCCCGATACGGAAAACCCCGTAATTTATCTTATGCCCGACCAGCACAACGTAACCGATATGGGCGGCACTATGAGACTCGGCGCATACCCGTGTATGCTTGACGAGGGCTCAAAAGCATACAAAGCATACGGCAAGCAGCTCATTTCCGAGCGTCACCGTCACCGTTACGAAGTAAACAACGATTACAGAGACCTGCTTGAGAAAAACGGTATGCACATATGCGGACTCTCCCCCGACAAGCATATTGTTGAAATGGTAGAGCTCAAGGATCACCCGTGGTTTGTCGCAAGCCAGGCACATCCTGAATTTAAATCGCGTCCGACAAAACCGCATCCCCTTTTCAGCGGACTTATAGGCGCCGCTCTCGATTACAGAGAAAGCAAATAAGACTTCAAAAAGTAAAGGCTGTAAAAACTCTCGTTTTTACAGCCTTTTTTATTGCTTTTAAATTTTTATATAAGCTCTCTGCCCATAAGCACGCCCATAACGCTAGCCATCATAAGGCCGCGAGTCCAACCGCTTGAATCGCCGAGGCAATGAAGTCCCTCAATATTCGTATTGAACTTCTCATCCATTTTAACCTTATTGGAATAGAACTTGATTTCGGGGCCGTAAAGCAGCGTTTCCTCGCTTGCAAAGCCGGGTACCACCTTATCTACAGCCTCTATGAATTTGATTATATTCATAAGAGTTCTGTACGGCATTGCGGCTGTAAGGTCACCTGCCACCGCGTCCGGAAGGGTCGGACGAACGTTACTGCGCGTCAAATCCTCCTGCCATGTGCGCTTACCTGCCAAAATATCACCGTATCTCTGAACGAGGATGTGACCGTCTGCAAGCATATTCACAAGTTCGCCGACTTTCTTTGCATACGGTATAGGCTCATCAAACGGCGGACGGAAATTGTGGCTGCAAAGAATAGCGAGGTTCGTATTGTCGCTCTTTGTATTTTTATAGCTGTGCCCATTTACCACGGCAAGCGAGTTGTTGTCGTAATTCTCCTGGCTGACAAAGCCGCCGGGATTTTGGCAAAATGTGCGCACCTTATTTGTGAACGGTTCGGGATAGCCTATAAGCTTTGACTCATACAGAGCCTCGTTTACGTCCTCCATTACCTCGTTTCTGACCTCGACTCTGACGCCGATGTCAACGGTTCCGGGGAGATGCTCGATATTATGCTTTTTGCACATATCCTCAAGCCAGTCGGCACCCTTTCTGCCTGTTGCTATGACTACGTTGTCGGCGGAAACGGAAAATTTTTCGCTCTCCGGCTTACCGCACGGAAGGAATACCGCGCCTTTTGCTCTGCCGTCCTCGACAATCAAATCCACGCATTCCGTTTTAAAGATAATCTCAACGCCATTGTCGGTAAGATGCTTTTCGATTTTCCCGTAAAGCTCCTGTGCCATTTCTGTGCCGAGATGACGTATGGGACAATCCACAAGCTTCAATCCTGCCTGTATCGCACGCAGTCTTATCGCCTTGATTTTTTCGTCGTGACCTACGCCCTCGACCTTTTTATCTGCACCGAACGAAAGATATATTCCGTCCGTATACTCTATCATCTGCTGAGCGAACTCATGCCCGATAAGGTCCGGCAAATTTCCGCCGACCTCGCAGCTGAGCGAAAGCTTGCCGTCTGAGAATGCACCCGCACCGGAAAAGCCCGTAGTGATATTGCAGTCGGGCTTACAGTTTACGCATTTACCCGTCTTGGCTTTGGGACAATGCCTCTTTTCCACGGGCAAGCCTTTTTCAACGATCATTATTTTTTTCTTTGAACCGTTTTTCAGCATCTCAAGAGCGGTAAAAATACCCGAGGGGCCTGCGCCGATGATCAATACGTCCGTTTTCAAATTACTCATTCCTTTACATAAAAAAACCGTAAATACCGACTTACGTTTTCCGGCTATTTACGGTAATCAGTTACTACTAATTACATATTATATTAGCACGACTCAGCCGTATTGTCAAGCGGACAAAAAAAGCGCCGCGCAAAGCTGAGCGTTGTGCGGCGCAGATATGAATTTTGCATAGGTTTTATCAGTTGGGTGTGTAGAGATTTGCATACGGACGCGAAGTAGTGGGAACAAGCTTTGTGAACGGCACGGACATAATTTCATCAAAGCTCTTGCCGAACTTTTCACAGTAAGCGCGCACATGTCTTTGAAGCTCATCCGTATCGCGGCTGTCAAGCTCTTTTACGGCGGTTATATGCTCCGATATATTCTCCTGCGGCACCTCACCGCGTATGAATATTCTACCGCCGTGCATACCGGTGGCACAATGCGGTCCGACAATTGGCAGCTTTTCCGAATTGTCGAGTCCGAGGACTATGAGTATTCCGCCGGCCATATATTCGCCGAGGAATGCACCTGCGACGCCGCCTATGACCACCACAGGCAAAAGCTCGTGAAACTCTTTCATATGAATTCCCGCTCTTGAGCCCGCGCGTTTTTCGACAAAAATATCGCCGTCGCGCATGGCGTAGCCGAGAGTATCGCCGACATGGCCGTGTATTGTAACTGAGCCGCCGCCCATGGTATTGCCGACAGCCTCCTGACCGTTTCCGTACACCTCGATATTGCCGCCATTTAAATACGCGCCCATATCGTTGCCGGGCGTTCCGTGTATTTCAATGGTTTTGCCCTTATCGAGTGCTGCGCCTATATACCTTTGGCCGTTTACGTCCTCGACACGTATCATATCTTCACTTAAAAGCATTCCGCGTATCTCATTGTTTAATTCCTGAAAGCTGCGTTTTCCGGCTGTTATTATCATTTCGGACACCTCCGGTTAATTTCTGATTTGCTTATTCGCCCGCATGGCGAATTCCGAGTATTTCAAGTTCTTTGTCATTAAGGCCGATACCTCGCAGCATAAGTCTGTTGCCCCTTAAAGAATCTATCGAGTTAAGCCCCATGCCGCCGAGCATCTCTTTTATCTCGTGATTCCACGCATTCACGAGATTTACCACGCGCGGAGTCATTTCGTCCGGGTCAAGTCTTTTCGTAAGCTCGGGCCGCTGAGTTGCGATACCCCAATTACACTTGTCGGTGTGGCATTGCTGGCACATATGGCAGCCCATGGCAATCAAAGGTGCGGTTGCGACATATACCGCGTCCGCTCCGAGGGCTATGGCCTTGACAACATCGGCAGAATTTCTGAAAGAGCCCGATACGACAAGCGAAACCGAATTTCTTATACTCTCATCCCTGAGCCTTTGGTCTACCGCCGCCAAGGTGAGTTCTATCGGTATACCGACATTATCCCTTATTCTTGTGGGCGCCGCTCCGGTTCCGCCGCGGAAACCGTCCATAACTATTATGTCGGCACCTGCGCGCGCAACGCCTGAAACTATCGCCGAGCAGTTGTGTACGGCGGCTATTTTCACCGCAACGGGTTTTTTATACTGGGTGGCCTCCTTTAAAGACCAAATGAGCTGGCGCAAATCCTCTATCGAATATATATCGTGGTGCGGAGCGGGAGATATGGCATCCGAACCGGACGGTATCATACGCGCATTGCTTACCTCCACGGTAACCTTTTCGCCCGGAAGATGTCCGCCTATGCCGGGCTTTGCGCCCTGCCCTATCTTGATTTCGATAAACCGACAGTTATTTAAATACTGCTTGTGAACGCCGAATCTGCCCGATGCAACCTGTACTGCGGCATAATCGGTAAAATCTGTAAGACCCGGGTGAAGTCCGCCCTCACCGGTATTAAAAATCGTTCCGAGCTCTTTGGCTGCCATAGCGAGCGTTTTTTGAGCATTGAACGAAATCGAGCCGAAGGACATTGCCGAAAACATAATCGGGGTTTCGAGCTTTACCTGCGGCGGCATAACCGTCTTGAGCCTTCCGTCCTCGGTGAACTCTATCTTGTCGGGCTTTCTGCCGAGGAAGGTTCTTATCTCCATAGGCTCTCTCAAGGGGTCTATGGACGGGTTTGTTACCTGACTCGCGTTTAAAAGCATTTTATCCCAATAAATCGGATACGGCTTATTGTTTGACATACCCGAGAGCAAAACGCCGCCGGTAGTCGCCTGCTTTATAATTTCTTTCTGCGCCGTCGGAGTCCAGTTAGCGTGGTCGCGATACGCCATATCGTATTTTACGATTTTTATCGCGTGCGACGGGCAAATCACGGCACAGCGATGGCACGCCACACACTTTCTCTCATCAGCCAAAACGGCTTTTTTATCCTTCGAGAAAAAATGCACCTTGTACGAGCATTCCTTGACGCAGGCACCGCAAAGCGTACAGCGGTCGCGGTTTCTCTCTATATCAAATTCGGGAACGGTAAAATCCATTATCTGTCGCCCTCCCTTGCAAACGGAATAAATATCGGAGTGCCGCCGTCAACCGCGGCTATTTTTTCGGGATCGGGGCAAATTATGCGTATAGCCGATTCCTCTGAAGCAAAATATGTTTTGTTACCCTTTTCCGCAGTGATAAGCGAACGCAGTTTAAGCCTGTCGTTAAGAGCGAGCAAGCCGTGCTTTGAACCTACCAATATCGAGAACGGACCGTTTATCAGCGCGCTTGAATACGCAGTCCTGAGAACGGTGTATACCTTCTGCTTTTCCTCGGGCATACGGTCTATAACATCCCATTCGGGTGCCGCCAATATCTGAGCCGCCGTATCAAGTCTTAAGCCCTGACGCCTTACAAGCAAATCAAAAAGATAGGTTATAACCTCGGTATCGGTCTGTAAATTACAGCGATAACCGAATTGCTCAACGTAACGTCGATTTGCGTCATAGCTTGAAATCTCGCCGTTATGGACTATTGACCAGTCAAGCAGCGTAAACGGGTGCGCGCCGCCCCACCAGCCGGGAGTGTTCGTGGGAAATCTGCCGTGAGCGGTCCACGTGTGAGCCTTGTAGTTTTCAAGCATATAATATTCGCCGACATCCTCGGGGTAGCCGACGGCTTTAAACGCGCCCATATTTTTTCCGCTTGAAAAAACGAACGCACCGTCTATCTCGTTATTTATTTTGATAACGCAGCGAGCCGTGTACTCGTCCTCGTCAAAGTCGTTCTTTTTGATTTTACTGGCCGGTACGGCTCCGAAATAACGCCATATAAGCGGCGCGTGGTGTATTGACTTTACCTTACGCGTAGGTATCTGCTCAAAATTCTCTATGTCAAAGTGTCTGAATAAAAACTCCTCGGTTTTAATTCGTGCATCATTGTCGTCATAAAAAATATGGAAAGCAAACAAATCCTCATAGTCGGGATAAATCCCGTAAGCCGCAAAGCCGCCGCCGAGACCGTTTGAGCGGTCATGCATCAGCGCAATGCAGTCTATTATATCCGTGCCGTCAAAGCGTTCGCCCGTTCTGTCGATTATCGCCGCGATGGCACAGCCGGACGGTATACGCACTTCGCCTTCTTTTTTGAGCATAAAAACATCTCCGGTTTTAATTTATTGCATATCGCAAAATGAAAGTTTTGCGTCAGCGACTTTCACTTTGATATAAATATGGAAAATATTTTATATCGGATTTTAATTTTTTTCAAGTGGATTAGCCCTTATTTTTCAACAATTACACAGAAAAAGCAGATTGCAAGAACACTGTTTTTGATTTTTGCGTTTTTTATATAATTTGACTAAATATTTTTTGTAAAATTCATTTTGCAGCATTCAAGTGAATTCAAGCTCACCGAACAGCACAAAATGGGGCGAACGACAGCACTCTCAAAAACGTCGAATTTCGCTGTATTCTTTGATTTTTTCGCCGTAATGTGATTTAATATTTACTGTGCGCAACGCGGAATGATGCAGCGCTGTTAACGTTTTTAATCGGAGGAATAATTTATGATAGGAATAGTTGATGTAGGCGGAGGTATGCGCGGCGTTTTCGGCTGCGGCGTCACCGATTTTCTTTTTGATAACGATATAACCTTTGACTACTGCCTGGGCGTATCCGCCGGGAGTGCCAATTTAGCGTCCTATGTATCAAGGCAGCGCGGCAGAAATTACAGATACTACACCAAATACTCGCTGCGTCCCGAATATATGAGCGCATTCAATTTTGTAACAAAGCACTCGTTTTTTGACCTCGACTATGTCTATTCCGTGCTATCCGATTCCGACGGTGAGGACCCATTAGATTACAAAACTCTTTCGCAGTCAAATCAAATCTACAAGGCTGTTGCCACCAACGGCGAAACGGGAGAGCCGCATTACTTTACAAAGGACGATTTCCGTCAGGACTTCTATGAGCCGTTAAAGGCCTCGAGCGCGATACCCGGTGTTTGCAAGCCCGTAAGCATAGACGGCACCGACTACTTCGACGGTGGGGTTTCCGACCCGATCCCCGTTGAAAAGGCACTTGCGGACGGCTGCGATCACGTATTTCTCATACTGACAAAGCCGATTGATTTCGTCAAAAAGCCCGAAATGTTCAAGAGCGCATACACAAAGGTATTGAAAAAATATCCCGCCGTTATCAAAAAGCTGAATATACGCCACGAAACATATAATAACGAAATCAAAAAAGCACTTGAATTATCAAAAGAGGGTAAGGTCACGATTATAGCTCCGGATGACGGATATTCCGTCACCGCATTCACAAGAAATATACGAGAATTAAATCATCTTTACAACGAGGGCTATATAAAGGCGGGAGAAATCCTTAAAAATAAGGGTTATCTGTGATTTTTTGTCTATATCGCTGAAATAATCGTTACTTATCTTATTACTGTTGAAATTTGCTTAATATTAGTATAGTATAGACAAAGAGAAGTTTAAAAAACGCATTTTTTCTCAATATATTTGGAGGTTTTGTATGAATTATTCACTTTCCAAGAAGAAAGCAAAAGAGCTCGTCGAAGCAAAACTTTCTCACTTTATGGGAGTTTCTCCCGAGGAGGCTACCGACGAGCAATACTATAAGGCTATTGCTCTTATCGTCCGTGACATGATGAGTCAGGGTAGAACCGAATTTTCGGAAAAGGCCGCAAAGGCGGGAACGAAAAAGGTTTACTATCTCTGCATGGAATTCCTCATGGGACGTTCTCTTAAAAACAATCTTTACAATTTAAATCTCACAGACGTTTTCGCGAGTGTTCTCGCCGACTACGGAGTTAAGCTCGAAAATCTTTATGAGTGCGAACCGGACGCAGGTCTCGGCAACGGCGGCCTCGGCAGACTTGCCGCCTGCTATCTTGACGCGCTCGCAACCGACGGATACCCCGCAAGAGGATATTCCATACTTTATGAATGCGGAATTTTCAAGCAGAAGCTTGTTGACGGCTGGCAGACCGAGCTTCCGGACTTTTGGCTTCCTGGCGGCGAAGTATGGCTTGTCCCCCACGAAGAGAGCGCACTTGAGGTTCGTTTTGAGGGCAACGTAAACGAATCGTGGGACGGCGGTTTCCACCATGTAGACGTTGAGAATTACAAACCCGTACAGGCGGTTCCGTATGATATGTATGTTGCGGGTAAAGACGGAAAGGGAATTTCCGTGCTTCGCCTTTGGGCCGCTAAAGCACCGGCTCTTGATATGACCCTCTTTAATCAAGGCGACTATATGCGTGCTATGGAGCAAAACGCCATGGCCGAAGTCATTTCAAAGGTTCTCTACCCTGCCGACAACCACCCCGAGGGCAAGAGTCTTCGTCTTCGCCAGCAGTATTTTCTTGTATCGGCGTCAATTCAGGATATAGTTCACAGACATCTGCGCGTATTCGGCACAATGGATAACTTCCCCGAAAAGGTTGCCATCCACATAAACGACACGCACCCGACGCTCGCAATACCCGAACTTATGAGAATACTCCTCGACGAATGCGGCTACGGCTGGGACGATGCATGGAAGATAGTCACAAAATCCGTGGCTTACACCAACCACACCGTTATGAAAGAGGCTCTCGAATGCTGGCCGGAGGATATTTACAGCCGCCTGCTTCCGAGAATTTATCAGATAACAAAAGAGATAGACAATCGTCTGCGCTCCTTTGTATGGCAGGCAACAAACAATGCCGATCAGGTTGAGAGAATGGCTGTTGTTTCAAACGGCGTTATACGAATGGCTAATCTCTGTGTTGCATCTTCGCACAGCGTAAACGGCGTTTCGGCGCTCCACAGCGAAATTCTTAAGGAAACCGTATTCCACGATTTCTACGTTCTCACGCCCGACAAATTCAAAAATGTCACAAACGGTATTGCCCACAGACGTTGGCTCTGCCAATCGAACCCCGAGCTTACCGCACTTCTCACCGAGCTTATCGGCGGCGGCTTTGTGTATGACGCAAACGAGCTTTTAAAGCTCCGTGAATTCAAGGACGATGAAAAGGTTCTCGAAAAGCTGCGTGAAATCAAGACGCACAACAAGGAGCATTTTGCCGCACTCGTTAAGAAAAATACCGGCATAGAGCTTGATCCGACCTCAATTTTTGACGTGCAGGTAAAGAGACTTCACGAGTACAAGCGTCAGCATCTCAACGCGCTCAATATTCTTGCCGATTACCTTATGATTAAGGCAAATCCGAGTATTGATTACACTCCGCACACCTACATCTTCGGCGCAAAGGCAGCCGCAGGCTACTATATGGCGAAGAAAATAATCAGCTTTATATATGCTCTCGGCGAAATGATAAACAACGACCCCGACGTAAACGGCAGGCTCAAGGTTGTTTACATTGAGGATTATAACGTAACAATGGCCGAAAAGCTTATGCCGGCCGCCGACATTTCGGAGCAGATTTCTCTTGCCGGCACAGAGGCGAGCGGTACGGGCAATATGAAGCTTATGCTCAACGGCGCCATAACCCTCGGCACAATGGACGGTGCAAACATTGAAATCCATGATGCCGTAGGCAGCGACAACATCTTTATTTTCGGCATGAAAACTCCGGAGGTAAACGAGCTCAAGCGCCGCGGCTACAACCCGATGAATTACTACAACAACAATCAAGAGTTGCATAACGTCATTGACTTCATCGCGAAAAATGATATTGCAGGAAAGCGTTTCCCCGAAATTGCCAACATCATCAACAATGACCCGTATATGGTTCTTGCCGATTTTGCCGATTACAGACGTATGCAGCAGTACGCCGTTTCCGTTTGGGCGGATAAGAAAAAGTGGCAGCAGATGTCGCTTATGAACATCTCCGGTGCAGGCATCTTCTCGGCAGACAGGGCAATACATGAATATGCCGATAACATTTGGCATACAAAATCCGCATTCAACGGCGAGACATACCAGGTAGCTGAGCCTGCAAAGGTAAAAAAAGAGGCAGCCGAACAAATTACAGAGAAAAAAGTTGCAGAAGCGAAAGCCCCTGAAAAAAAAGCCGAAAAAAAGCCGACAGAAAAAAAGCCGGCAGAAAAAAAGGCAGCCGCAAAAACAGCCGCTTCCGCAGGCAAAAAAGCTAAGAAAAAGAAAAAATAAAATCGCAACAGCATAAACGTAAAGGCGTCATCAAAATTTTGATGACGCCTTTTTATTTATAATATATTGCGGCTTTTCAGCGGCTTATTTGCCTTCGTGAGCCTTTGCTTCCTTCAGCGCGCAGACAAGCTGGTCGGGACAAGATGTGTTTTTAAACCCACACTTGATTCCCGAGAAAGCCTTTTCGACCTCCTCCACGGATTTACCGCGCACTATCGCCGAAATACCCTGAAGATTTCCGTTACATCCGCCGTAGAACTTAACATCCTTGATAACATCTCCGTCAAGCTCCACATCTATTTGCCTTGAGCAGGTACCCTTGGTTTTATAGCTATACATCATTTTAGCTCCTTTCCTATTTCATCCGAGAGCCGTGAAAGCTCCTCCATTGAGAGCTTTTCCGCTCTCACCGTAGGCGACAGCCCTGCACGCTCTATTGCCGCCGTCGCTGCCTCCTTTGATATGCAAAGTCCGCCCGACAAGCCGTTTACGGCTGTTTTGCGACGCATTGAAAATGCCGCCTTGACCGTATTGAAAAACACCTTTTCGCTCTTCGGAGTCACCCTTTTGCCGTCAAGAAGCGTCAATTCAATCACCGCGCTGTCAACCTTTGGACTCGGTATAAAGCTCTCTCTCGGGACGGGAAACAGGAGCCTTGCATCGGCATAATAATTCACGCCTACCGTTACCGCACCGGAATTTTTACCTCCGACCTCGGCGCAAAATCTGTCTGCCGCCTCTTTTTGAACCATAACCACTATTTTTTTAAGCGGCAGCTGCTCGGACAGCAGTTTCATAATTACGGGTGAAGTGATATAATACGGCAAATTTGCACACACCGTCACTTCGCTGCAATCGGCGAACTTCTCGTATATAAGCTTTTTTAAATCAAGCTTTAAAATATCGTCGTTTACTATTTCCACATTATTGCAGTCACAAAGCGTTTCGTGAAGCACCGGCAAGAGCCGCTTGTCAAGCTCTACCGAAACGACCTTTTCAGCGCGCTTTGAAAGCTCGCTCGTCAGCACCCCTATGCCGGGCCCAACTTCAAGCACTCCGTAAGACTTGTCTTTTGCCGCGGCGTCTGCCATACGCGGACAAACGCTGCTGTCGATTAAAAAGTTTTGCCCGAGAGATTTGGAAAACGCAAAGCCGTGCCGTGCGAGAACAGATTTTACAACATTTATATCAGCTAAATCAACAGACATCTTTTTTAACCTTTTCGAGTCTTTCCATACCGAGTACGATATTTTCATCTGAGGGTGTGGTGTAATTCATACGGAAACAATTAGTGGTGTCGCCGTCCTCCACCATAAATGCAGTACCGGGAACAACAGCCACCTTTTCCTTAATGGCTCGCTTTACAAAGTCAAGCATATCGATTTTTTCGGGAAGCTCGCACCAGACGAACATTCCGCCCTCGGGGCGTACATACGATACAAGGTCGCCGAGCTTTTCATCTATAAGGTCACACATAAGAGTCATCTTACGGCGGTAAATATCGCGGATTTTGCCTATATGCGCTTCAAAATCCGTAGTGCTCATCCACTCGTATACAAGCATCTGATTAAACATTGCCGTGTGAACATCCTGCCCCTGCTTGCAGACTGTCATCTTTGCGACAATCGGCTCCGGAGCTATTACGTAAGCAACGCGGATACCCGGTGCCAACACCTTTGAGAAGGAGCCGGCATATATTACGATACCGTCCTCATCCATACTCTTGACGGTAGGTACATTTTCACCCGACACACGCAAATCGCCGTATGGGTTGTCCTCTAAAATTAACACGCCGTATTTTTTGGCAAGTTCATACAAGGTCTTTCTTTTTTCGAGCGACATAGTTCTGCCGGACGGATTTTGGAAATTGGGTATGGTGTAAATAAAACGCACGTTCTTATTCTCTTTAAGGACCTTTTCAAGAGCGTTCATATCCATACCGTCCTCTTCAACCGGAACGCCCTTAAGCTTGCAGCCGTAAGAGCGGAAGCAGTTAAGCGAGCCGATAAACGACGGATTTTCACATACGATTATATCGCCGAAATTACAGAGTGATTTCGTTGCCAAATCCATAACCTGAGTAGCTCCCGAGGTTATGATAAGCTTATCGAAGTCTCTTCCTATATTGTTCTTTTTCTTCATATAATCGGCAACGGTTTTTCTGAGCGGCTCATAGCCCTCGGTAACGCCGTACTGAAGAGCCGTTATAGGCTCGTTCTCAAAAATTTTTGCGCTGATACGTCTGACATCGTCTACGGGGAACGCCGCGACGTCGGGATTGCCTGCGGCAAACGGGATTATCGCAGGGTCTGCCGTAGCCTTTAATATTTCACGGATTGCGGACGGCTGAAGAGCCGAAATTCTGTCCGAAAATACATATTCCATAATATTTTGCATCTCCTTGGGTGATAGTGACCTTACACATAAAGTACAACAATGATTATAACACAACGCGCCGAATATAACAAGCGCGGCGCATACTGTTTCAGATATACCGAAAAGACAAAACGGATGCAAAGGAAGCCTTCACACCCGTAGCTTTTATTTGTCCCACAGGACTATTTTACCCTCTTTTCGCGTGTTGTTCATATCAATAAGTCTCTGATTTTCACTTCCGCGAAATCTCAATGAAATATTTCTTTTAGCCTCTACGAATTCGCCGTCAACAAGCACATCGAGCATAGACAGCATCTCCTTTGTAACCTCGCACACGGCGCGGCTGTCGCCCGTCAACTCTTCATAGGTGTACCCTGAAAAGCTCCACACGGTCTTTTGCGGCAGTTCTTTTTTTATACGCCGAAGCAGCTTTACGAGTTCACGCTGATTTTCCGGCTCAAACGGCTCTCCTCCGAGAAGAGTTATACCGTCTACATAGTCCGGCCTTAAGGACTCGATTATTTCATCCTCGGTCTTTTTTGTGTACCTTTCGCCGTAATCGAAGTTCCACGTTTCGGGTTGGAAGCAACCCTTACAGTGGTGTGTGCAGCCCGATACAAAAAGCACCGTGCGCACGCCCACTCCGTTTGCGATGTCACATTTTTTAATAGCACCGTAATTCATTACAGATGAAGCACTCTTTCTTTTATTTCCTGAGTTCTGCCCTGATTCCAGAACTGAGAACCGATATAGCCGCAGGTACGTCTTGCAACGTTCATCTTAGACTGATCCTCATTGCCGCAGTTGGGGCAACGCCATACAAGCTTGCCGTCCTCCTCGACTATCTGTATTTCTCCGTCATAGCCGCACACCTGGCAATAATCCGACTTTGTATTAAGCTCGGCGTACATAATATTGTTGTAGATAAACTTCATTACCTCAAGTACCGCAGGGATGTTCTGCTGCATATTGGGCACCTCAACGTACGAAATAGCACCGCCCGGTGAGAGCTTTTGGAATTTTGATTCAAGCTCAAGTTTGCTGAATGCGTCTATCTTTTCGGTGACGTGGATATGATAGGAGTTTGTGATGTAATTTCTGTCTGTAACGCCCTTTATGATACCGAAACGGTTCTGAAGACATTTTGCGAATTTATACGTTGTGGACTCAAGCGGTGTACCGTAAATAGAATAGTCTATATTCTCGGCAGCCTTCCACTCGGCGCAGGCGTCGTTAAGTCTTTGCATTACACGCAGACCGAACTCCTCGCCCTCTTTTTCGGTTAATTTTTTGCCTGTTATCTCATAAACGCACTCCCAAAGTCCGGCATAGCCGAGCGAGAGCGTGGAATAACCGCCGTGAAGAAGCTTATCGATAGGCTCGCCCTTTTTGAGCCTTGCAAGCGCACCGTACTGCCAGAGTATGGGGGCTGCGTCGGAGAGTGTGCCCTCAAGTCTTTCATGGCGGCACTGAAGAGCTCTGTGGCAAAGCTCAAGTCTTTCATCGAGAACCTGCCAGAATTTTTCTTCACTCTTGCTGCCGTCACGTGCGGCTGTGCAGGCGACATCTACGAGATTTATGGTTACGACACCCTGATTGAATCTGCCGTAATATTTCGGCTTACCGTTTTCATCGACGTACGGAGTTAAGAAGCTACGGCAGCCCATGCAGGTATAGCAGTTACCGTTGCCGTTCTTATCGATCTTAAGCTTCAACATAATTTTTTCCGAAATATAATCGGGAACCATTCTCTTTGCCGTACACTCGGCGGCAAGCTTTGTGAGATACCAAAATCTCGAATCCTCGGTTATATTGTCCTCTTCAAGCACGTAAATAAGCTTAGGGAATGCGGGAGTGACCCATACGCCTACCTCATTTTTGGTGCCCTTTATACGCTGCTTTAAAACCTCTTCGATTATTATTGCAAGGTCCTTTTTCTCCTGCTCGTTTTTAGCCTCGTTGAGATACATAAAGACGGTTACAAACGGGGCCTGACCGTTTGTGGTGAGAAGAGTTACGACCTGATACTGTATAGTCTGAACGCCTCGCTTGATCTCGTCGCGGACGCGCTTTTCGACAAGGCTCTTAACCTGCTCGTCGTCTGCAGCAATGCCGAATTCTTCCATCTCGGCTCTCACCTGACGTGTTATTTTTTCGCGCGAAATCTGAACGAACGGAGCCAAATGCGCAAGTGAAATCGACTGACCGCCGTACTGATTTGAAGCAACCTGTGCTATTATCTGCGTAGCTATATTGCAAGCAGTAGAAAACGAATGAGGCTTCTCTATCATGGTACCCGAAATAACGGTACCGTTTTGGAGCATATCCTCCAAATTTACAAGGTCGCAGTTGTGCATATGCTGAGCAAAATAGTCGGCGTCGTGGAAGTGAATAAGGCCTTCCTCGTGAGCCTTTACTATATCCTCGGGAAGAAGAATTCTCTTGGTTAAATCCTTGCTGACTTCGCCCGCCATATAGTCACGCTGAACCGAGTTTACGGTAGGGTTCTTATTGGAGTTTTCCTGTTTAACCTCTTCGTTATTGCACTCGATAAGAGACAATATCTGGTTGTCGGTGGTATTTGAGGCACGGGCAAGGTTTCTGGTGAAGCGATAGCGGATATATCTCTTGGCGGTCTCGGGAGCGCCCTGCAAAATGATGTGGGTTTCGACAAGCTCCTGTATCTCTTCCACGGAGAGAGCGCGATTCATTTCGTTACAGTGATCCTCTATAACAAGAGAAATATAATCTATCTGCCTGTCGGTAAGCTCAGGCGTGCCGTCCGTCTCGTTATTCGCCTTAGATATGGCGTCCTTTATCTTTTGACGGTCAAATGTCTCCTCGGCGCCGTTCCTCTTGATGATTTTCATTACTTCTGCCCCTTTTATGATTGATTTATATACAATTAATTTTTTCGCGCAGTCATATGTTTTTGTCGCGTCATAAATATATATTACTACACGCAGGTTCTTTTTGCAAGAGCAAAACACAATATCTATGAATTTTTTGAGTATTTTTCAGTTTCAACAACTATATATTGTGATAGTTTATAACTAAAACCGCTCTTTGCACAAAAAAATTTTTTTCTTTTGTGCAACATAGACATTAAAATTTGATATTACTTTTACAGCATTAAAAATGTCGTAAAAAGAAAAAATCGGACAAAAAAAGAGCCGCCAAACGGCGGCTCTCAATTTTTCTTAAATTACGCTTTGTCTGCGCAGCCGAGAACAGTCTCGATTTTATGAGAAACAACCTCTTCGATAAGGTCTCTTGCCGGAGCAAGATACTTACGGGGATCAAAATCGCCGGGTTTCTCAACAAAGTGCTTACGGATAGCAGCCGTCATAGCTATACGGATATCGGAGTCTACGTTTATTTTGCAGACAGCCATTTTAGCAGCCTCACGAAGCATATCCTCGGGGATACCGATAGCATCGGGCATCTGTCCGCCGTACTCATTGATCATCTTGATGTGATCCTGATTTACAGAGCTTGCGCCGTGGAGAACAATCGGGAAACCGGGAAGCTTTTTGCCGACTTCTTCAAGAATGTCAAAGCGGAGCTGCGGCTTCTGACCGGGCTTAAACTTATATGCGCCGTGGCTTGTACCGATAGCAATTGCAAGCGAATCAACGCCTGTTCTCGTAACGAAATCAAGCACCTGCTCGGGCTTTGTGAAGGAAGCGTCCTCTGCGTTTACGTTAACCGCGTCCTCGATACCGGCAAGAGTACCAAGCTCGCCCTCAACAACTACGCCGTGAGCATGAGCATATTCAACTACCATCTTTGTAAGAGCGATATTCTCTTCATAGGGAAGAGAGGAACCGTCTATCATAACCGAAGTAAATCCGCCGTCTATGCAAGCCTTGCAGGTCTCAAAATCGGGGCCGTGATCAAGGTGAAGGGCTATCGGAAGACCGGTCTCCTCTGCGGCAGCCTTAACCATAGCTACAAGATAATTGTGAGAAGCATATTTTCTTGCGCCTGCGGAAACCTGAAGAATTACGGGCGCATTATGCTTTTTGCAAGCTCTTGTGATACCCTGGATAATCTCCATATTGTTGACGTTGAAAGCGCCTATTGCATAGCCGCCCTCATAAGCCTTTTTGAACATTTCTGTCGTTGTTACCAATGGCATTGAAAGTCACTCCTTGAGTTTTTATATTATTTGATTGATTGTTTTTTCAGCACTTAAAAACCCCTTCAAGTGCGAACATATTATAACTCACAGTATCGGATATGTCAAATCATAATCTTTAAAATCCACAGCCAACAGCATTTTGCGGATTATTCATTGCTGCAGGCTCATTTTTAAAAGCTGCTTTGCAAAGCTGTTTTTCGCTGTCGAAGGCGCAAAGCATAAAATAAAACGGCACAGACAGTGCCGTTTTACAAGCTTGATTATTCAATTAAACTCCGAGGCCTTACGCCACTATTCTAATCGGAAAGATACGCCTCGGCTTTCAGCAGTGTAGCCTTTACTCTGTATGAGGTTATCACGATTTTTATTCTGCGTGCGGTTTTCACACGCCTTAAAAGACAAATTTTCTTGTAACCTATAACCGTGCCTTTACAAAGTTTTTTCCATCTGCCGTTTTTCTCGTAGTAAATCTTAAACGACTCTATCTGCTGACCCGTTGCAATATTTTCCTGAAGCACAAGCTTATCGAAGTTTACGGGTTTTCCGAAATCCACTACGATTTCCGGCTCTTCATCGTCCGACGCGGCCTGCCAATAAAGCGAGTCGTCGTCCTCTATTATGTTTTTGGCGAGATGCTCGCTGTCAATTTCGCTTGACGAGGTCGCCTTAGCGTCAGAAGCAAGATTTTTCGGAAAGCGGCGTTTTAAAAGTCTGCCGAAGCTGTCGAGTGTCAGCTCATCCGTCTTTGCTATCTTACCGCGTTTATCGGGCGGAATGTTAAGAAGCAGGGCGGCGTTTCCGCCTACCGACTTTATATAAATATCGTAGAGTTTCTTTAAGGATTTGACCTTTGCGTCCTCGTTTTCGTGGTAAAACCAGCCCGGACGAATTGAGACGTCTACTTCGGCGGGATACCATATAAAAGCGGTTTCGCCCTTTATCGCCTTGCGCGAACCGAGGTCAAGAGTCATCTCGTTGTGTTTTTTACGGAACTTCTCATCGTCAACCTTTTGCGATCTTTCGGCGATATAGTCGTTTTTGGAAAGCCATGCCGGCACAACGCTCCACTCGGATGAGCGGCACACGCCCGCTTCGTTGCCTATCCAGCGAACATCGGGTCCGCTGACGCAGATAACCGCATTCGGCTGAAGCTCTCGGACAAGAGCATAGTAACCGTTCCAATCGTATTTCTGGACCTTACCGTTAGGGCCCTCTCCGCACGCGCCGTCAAGCCACACGCAAAAGATGTCGCCGTAGTTTGTAAGAAGCTCACGGAGCTGGTTTTTGTAATAAGTATTATATGCTGCTCCGCTGCCGTAGGTTTTTTCGTGTCTGTCCCACGGGGACAGATACACGCCGAAGCCGAGAGAATACTTGCGGCAAGCCTCTGCGACCTCCTTTACAATGTCGCCGTTTCCGTCTTTAAACGGGCTGTTCTTAACGGAATAGTCCGTGTACTCGGACGGCCAAAGACAAAAACCGTCATGATGCTTGCAGGTTAATATCAATGCCTTCATCCCGGCGCTCTTTACCGACATTGCCCATTGTTCGGCGTCAAAATCGGTGGGATTAAAAACCTCGGGCGGCGTATTACCGTCGCCCCATTCTTTACCCGTAAACGTATTCATTCCGAAATGACAAAAAGCGTAAAATTCGGTTTTTTGCCACTTTAACTGTCTTTCCTCCGGGACTATACCGGCAGCTGTTTCAAAATCCTGCATTAAGATATCCTTCCGATGATTATGATTTTCCGAGCGTAACTATATGTATTGCGCCTGTCGGGCAGCCTGCGGCACACTTTCCGCAGCCGACACACTTATCGTAATCCACGTGCGCCGTGTTGTTTTCAACCGTAACCGCGCCTACGGGGCAAACCTTTTGGCACTTCATACAGCCTATGCAGCCGACCTTGCATTCTTTTCTTGTGAATGCACCCTTGTTGTGATTTTTACAGGTTACCGCAGCCTTTTTTTCGTACAGCGGTAAAAGCTCGATAAGCCCCTTAGGGCAGGTATTTATGCATTTTTTACAAGCTCTGCAAAGAAGCGGATCAACTCTCGCGACACCGTCGCAAATGCTTATTGCGCCGTACTCGCAGACGTTTACGCAATCGCCGTAGCCTATGCAGCCGTATACGCAGTCCTTGGGTCCTCCGAAGAGCTGATTTGCCATTTTGCAGCTTCTCTGCCCCTCATAGTTAAGCTTGAGTTTACTGTTTTCGTGGGTGCCGTTGCAGTGAACAAACGCCGCCATCGGCTTAATGTCGCCTGCCTCCACGCCGAGCACCGCAGCTACACCTTTGGCAGCGTCGGCTCCGCCCGGAGCGCAGAGATTAGTCTCTTTTGTCTTGCCCTCCGAAAGTGCCGCGGCATAACCGTCGCAGCCCGAAAAACCGCACGCGCCGCAGTTTGCACCGGGGAGACATTCTCTTATTTTTTCGGCGGTTTCATCCTTCGGAACAGCCATAACTATGCTCGCCACGGCAAGACCGAGTCCGCATATAAGACCTATGCCCGCAACAAGGATAACAGCCAATAAAATCGTGTTCATTTAAAAGCCCCCCTTATGCAAATATGCCTTCGACAAGGCCGGAAAAGCCGAGGAACGAAAGAGAAGTAAGACTTGCGGCAACAAGCGTTATGGGCAAGCCCTGCAAAAATTTCGGTATATCCGCCGTTTCAAGCTTTTCTCTTACTCCGGCGAACATTACCATAGCTACAAGGAAGCCTACGCCCGAACCGAAGGAGTTTACAAGACCCTCAAGGAAAGTGTAGCCCTCGGTTATATTGAGTATGGTAACACCGAGCACGGCGCAGTTTGTTGTTATAAGCGGAAGATATATGCCGAGCGCCTTATAAAGCGACGGAATATATTTTTTCAAGGTTATCTCAATAAGCTGAACCAAAGCGGCTATTACAAGAATGAACACTATTGTCTGAAGATAGCCAAGCCCGTGATTATCAAGAAATGTATTTAACGGGTAAGTAACCGCCGAAGAGATGACCATTACGAAAATTACCGCAAGGCTCATACCGACGGCTGTATTTAGTTTTTTGGATACGCCGAGAAACGGGCATATACCGAGGAATTTGGAGAGTATGTAGTTGTTTGTAAGAATAGCGGTCAAAATTATGGACAAATATATTTTCATTATTCAGCCGCCTCCTTTTTCTCATTTTCGCACTTGTCGCCGCTGTCTTTAAGACTGCACGAAGCCGCCATGGGGCAGCTGCAGCACGAATGGAGTTCCGCCTTCGGCTTACCCTTCTTTTCGGCAAGGCGGTTTGCACATGCCATAACCAAGCCGAACACAAAGAAGCCGCCGGGAGCCAATACAAATATCGTCATAGGCGGTATGGATTCGGGAAGCACTTGGAAGCCCAAAAGCTTGCCTGCACCGAGAAGCTCTCTGACGCCGCCCATTATTATGAGCGCACAGGTAAAGCCTATGCCCATACCGAGACCGTCGGCAGCCGAACGTATAACGCTGTTTTTGCCTGCGAACGCCTCGGCTCTGCCGAGAATTATACAGTTAACGACTATAAGAGGCAAATACACGCCGAGCATATCGTTAAGTGCCGGCAAATAAGCCTTAACGAGCATTTGCACTATCGTTACAAAGCCGGCTATAACAACTATGTAGCAGGGAATTCTTACCTTTGAAGGAATTACCTTGCGAAGAGCCGAAATTACTATGTTTGAGCAAACCAAAACTATGGCAGCCGAAAGCCCCATACCTATGGCACTCTCAAGCGATGTGGTGGTGGCGAGTGTGGGACACGTTCCGAGAACAAGTCTTAAAACCGGGTTTTCCTTTAAAAGTCCCTTGGAAAACTCCTGAAATATCGTTTTCTTTTCAGCCAACCTTCTCGCCTCCTATCTGTGAATAAAGACTGAGCGCCGTATTAACCGCCGACGTGACCGCCTTTGATGTTATCGTAGCTCCCGTAAGAGCTTGAATTTCGGTATCGGACGCTCCGTTTTTGGAAACGCCTATCGTACCGGATTTTCCTGTGTACTGATTTATAAAGCTCTCGTTTTTGGCATTCATACCGAGACCTGCCGTCTCGCTTATCGAGAGTATTGACACGCCCGTAACCTTTCCGCTCGTATCAATGCCTACCATAAGGTCAATGTCGCCGCCGTAGCCCTTTGCCGAGGTTTTGAACACATAACCTATTGTGTCGCCGGAGGCAGTTCCCTCATAGTAGGTGTAGTCCTTGCCGTCGGCACTCACCGTAAGAGCGTCCGAAAACTCGTCTGCCGAGGCTAAGACCTCTGCCTTTGTTTTATCCTCTGTCTCTTTCGACAGCTTTTGTATCTGCGGGGCCGTAAGCATATTTGTGACCGCCAGAAGAGCGGTAACCACAAGGCAAATCACAAAGAGTGAAACGGTAGGAATCAAAATGTCCTTTGCGGTGAATTTCTTTTTCATCACGCTGCCGCCTCCTTTTTCTCTTTTTTCTCCTTGAGAGTTCCGAAGGGCTTTGGAGCTGTGAGATGCTCAATATGCGGAACGAGAATATTCATAAGAATTATTGAGAATGAAACGCCCTCGGGCAAATTTCCGAATATTCTAATGAGAGACGTTACAATTCCGCATCCCACGGCAAATATTATTTTTCCCTTTGTGCTTATCGGCGAGGTGCTGTAATCGGTAGCCATAAATACAGCACCGAGCAAAAGGCCGCCCGACAAGAGCTGATATGCCGTAAAGGTAAGACTGCCCTTGCCCGCTATCAGCATTATTACGGCAACTGTGCCGACAAAACAGAGCGGAATTACGGGAGATATTACCTTACGTATTAAGAGATAGATAAATCCGAGCAGCAGCGCGACGGCGCACGTTTCGCCGAGGCAGCCCTCCCTTACGCCGAAGAACATATTTGTGAGCGTGGGAAGCCCCGCGGCATTTATTGCGGCATCTATATCGCCTGCTTTATACACGCTTGTCATCTGTGAAAGAGGCGTTGCGGACGTGACCGCGTCAACCGCGGCATTTCTCCAAGCAAACGGAGCCGGATAGTCGGACATCGCATTTGCAAACGACGTCATAAGCACGATTCTGCCTGCAAGCGCAGGGTTTACAAAGTTCTGACCTATGCCGCCGAAGAACTGCTTTGCGACGATAATAGCAACTGCGTCGCCGATTATTACCATCCAGATCGGCATTGTGGACGGCAAATTGAAAGCTAAAAGGATACCGGTTACCACAGCACTTAAATCGCCTATGGTATTATCTCTTTTCATAACCTTGCGCGCTATGTATTCAAACAAAACACATGAGAGGACGCTCACCGCCGTAACGAGCAGCGAACGGAATCCGAACAGCACCACCGACATTATAAGTGCCGGCATAAGGGCGATAATTACGTCGAGCATTATGCTTCTTGTTGTATCGACTGAACGCTTGTGAGGCGAAGGAGATACGGTAAGCTTTATATTTTCTTCACTCATTTTTTCTGCGCCTCCGATCTTACAATTGATTTTGCGTCACGCATAAACTGAACAAGCGGTTTGCCGGCAGGGCACGTATACGCGCACGAACCGCACTCCATACAAACCATTGCGCCCGCCTTTAAAAGATTCTTTACATCCTTTTGCACCGCGTACTTATGTATTACCGTCGGCTGAAGATACATGGGGCAGGCCTTAGCGCATCTGCCGCAGTGTATACAAGCCGTTTCCGTCTTAAGGCTCATATCGTCATCGGTGAAGGCAAGAATTGCGTTATTGCATTTTAATATCGGGTGGTGCGTATCGACTATCGAGGTACCCATCATGGGTCCGCCGGTAATTATTTTAACCGGGGGCTCGCGGAAGCCGCCGCACGCCTTGATGATGTAATCTATCTCGGTGCCTATCGGAACGCGCACATTCTGCGGAGCGGTTATGGCAGAACCGTCAACCGTAAGAGAACGCGATACAAGCGGCTTGCCCGATTTTAAATAGCGTGAAATAAATGCCGCCGAGGTCACGTTCATAACAACACAGCCCACGTCCGAGGGAAGCTTTCCGGGGGGAACGCGTCTGCCCGTTGCGGAGAGTATCATCATTTTCTCTGCACCCTGCGGGTATTTTGAGCGAAGAGGCATAACCTTGATTACGTCGTCGGGGTCGTCCTTTTCGGCTATTCTCTCAAGAATTTTGATGGCATCGGGCTTGTTGTCCTCAACCGCTATTATGACCTTCTTGAAATTGAGCATATCCTTTAAAAGATGTACTCCGCTCATTACGTCCCACGAATTATCGAGACATTCGCGGTAGTCAACCGTTATATACGGCTCACATTCCGCCGCGTTTATTATAAGTGTGTCAACGCTGCCGTCCTGCGGAAAATTGAGCTTTACATGAGTCGGAAAGCCCGCTCCGCCGAGTCCTACCGCGCCGGAAGCTCTGACGGCCTTTATCAGGTCATCGTGAGTTTCGACCTTTGGCGGTGTAAACTCCGCCTCCTCCATAAGCCCGTCGTTTTCGATAATGACGGCTTGAGACACAATACCTTGAGCGGTTCTGATTTCCTTTACCGCCGTAACCTTCCCCGACACGGACGCGTGCACGGGTGCGCTTACGTACTTATCGGTATCGCCTACTACCTGACCTACAAGAACTCTGTCGCCGACCTTTACCGTTGGCGTACACGGCGCGCCGATATGCTGGCTCATCGGAAGCGTGACCGTTTCCGGAGCCGGAATGCGTTTAACCTGCATATCCTTGGTGTGCTTTTCGTGCGAGACACTTACACCGCCTCTGACTTTTTTTACAGGTTTTATTATTTCAGAGCGCATTCATCTTCCTCCCTTTACAGCTTTATCTATATTATGAAGCTTTGGCATAACGGCCCTCAATATGCTTCCCGTGACGGCCCCCGTAACAAGAGCCGACAAAAGAAGCACCGGGGCATAGCCTATAACCGACTCTCCGGAAACCATAATCGCGGCAACCGAAAACTGCCCTGCATTATGAGCCAAAGCCGACAAAATACCTATTTCTATATATCCTGCGTTTTTTGAAAATCTAAATAACAAATACATCACAAGGGTGCTGAGCACTCCGCCTGCGAGTGACATAAAAAATGCCGTGGCACCGCGTGTAAGGAAAACAAACAGCGACTTTAAAAGCGTCACCGACAGTGCCGGTATAAGCCCGAATTCCGAGGCGGCAAACATAACCGCTATATTGGAAAAACCTGCCTTGGCTCCGGGCGGCATAAACGCAGCTGTCGGTATCAGCCCCTCAAGAAACGAGAGTGTTATTGCCACAGCCGCAGCTATACCCGTAAATGCGGCCTTATATGATTTTGTCTTAGTTATCTTCATATCAATATGTAATCACGTCTATATTTTCGGTAGTGCCCTTTATGCTTACGACTGTTTTAAGCGGCACGCACACGGCACTTTCCCCCGCGCGGCACAGCTTACCCGTTCTCATACATATCTTGTCTTTACACGAAGAGCTTTCTACCCATATTTCGCCGTTTTCGGCGGCTATTACAATACCGTTGTCGAGCGTAAACTCTCGCTTTTCCGCAATCTCATCAAGAGACAGCGTCAAAACGGTCACGCCGTCCGACGTGACAACGGCAGTGAGTGATGTTTTCGCCCTTGTATATTTATACGCCGTAAGCACCGCAATTACCATAACCGTAATTATTATAAGCGCCGCTCCGTGCTTTCCCAAAAGCTTTCTTTCCATATCAGACAAGAGAGTAATCGCCGTTTGTTATTTTTAAATACGGCTTTATGCCGTCCGTCGCAAAGACGGTTCTGTCCTTATAGACAAACACCGCGTCCGCATTGTACTTTTCGAGTATCGGCAGAGACTCTTCCTTTCCGAGAATAAAACAGAGCGTTGAGAGAGCGTCGCTCAAAAGCCCCGTAGGAGCCTTTATCGTAACACTTGTAAGCTCCGTTTGCACCGGATAGCCGGTGGTCAAATCCAAAATGTGAAAATATGTTTTTCCGTCCTCGGCGGTAAATCTCTTTTCATAATCGCCCGAGGTTGATATAAAAGCATCTGTAAGCGACAGCACCGCAAAATAATCGTTTTCCGTTTTGTACGGGTCGCGTATTCCTACATTCCAGCTTTTGCCTTTTTTCGGCAAGCCGTATGTCGCTACGCTGCCGCCGACGGAAATTACGGCACCCGTTATTTTGCTGCCCTGCGAATTTATTTCGTCTATTCTCTTAACCGCCTCGTCAAGTGCTATTCCTTTGCCTGCGGAGCCGAGATTGAGCTTTGCGCCGTCGGGGATATAAACTTTTTTGCCGTCGTCGAAAATCAATTTATCGTCACCGCATTTTTCTTTTGCGGATAAAATTTCATCCTCGCTCGGGAGGCGGAACTCGTCGGTATCAAAGCCCCAAAGCTCAGTCAGCGCTCCGGACAAAACGGCAGCCTTGCCGTGGGAATCGGAATACACGTCGCAAACTGTGCGAAGCTCATCATATGTCTCAGAGCTCACCGTTTCTCCGTGCTCGCCAGATGAATTTACTCTGTATATATCGCTGCCCTCATAATTTTTTGAAATGCGCTCGTCTGTTTTAACCACTTCAGCCAAAAGGTTTGCGTTTTCCAAAGCCTCGGAGTTTTTCCCGTAAAGCTTAATGCCTACAAGCGACCCCATAGAAAAGCCCGTCTGCTCCGCTGATTTTGTGTTTACCGAACAAGATGACAGCTCAAACAGTAAAACAAGGCAAAACACAGCGGCAATAAGTTTTTTTAACGACCTTGCCAAGCTTGTTTCACCTCACAACTGCCTAATTCGACGACACTACAATTAAATATACAATATTTCAAGGGTTAGTTCAAGCAAAGTTTGAAAATTAACAAAGTTTGCCGTGTAAAACTCCCCTTTTTGTCTCAAGCCTATAAAAATTCAGGGGAAGCAAGGCTCAAAGCGATGCTTCCCCGTAAAAACCGCGGATTTTTATTATGACAATTCAAATTGACCGGTATACAACTGATAATATTTCCCGTGCTGCTTAATAAGGTCATCATGACTGCCGCGCTCTATTATTTTACCGTGCTCAAGCACCATTATGGCGTCCGCATTGCGTACCGTGGACAAACGGTGAGCTATCACAAAGGTGGTTCTGCCGTTCATAAGCTTATCCATACCCTTTTCTATAAGATGCTCGGTACGTGTATCTATGGAGCTTGTAGCCTCGTCAAGCACGAGCACGGGCGGGTCTTCCACAGCCGCTCTCGCAATCGCTATGAGCTGTCTTTGACCCTGACTCAGGTTTGCGCCGTCGCCTGTTATAACCGTGTCGTAACCGTCGGGAAGTCTTGTTATAAACGAATCGGCATTGGCGAGCTTAGCGGCTTTTACAACCTCTTCGTGAGTTGCGTCAAGCTTGCCGTAGCGTATATTGTCTTCGATTGTACCCGTAAACAGGTGTGTATCCTGAAGCACCATCGAAAGCGAAGAGCGAAGGTCGCCCTTGCAAATCTTTTGTATATTTATTCCGTCATAACGGATTTTTCCCTTTTGTATCTCATAAAAGCGGTTGAGCAAATTGGTTATCGTGGTTTTGCCTGCGCCCGTTGAGCCGACAAACGCAATTTTCTGACCCGGCTTTGCATAGAGCGAAATGTCGTCGAGAACCGTCTTTTTGCCGTCATAGCTGAAGTACACGTTTTCAAACACAACGTCGCCCTCAAGCTTTTGATAGGTTACGGTGTTGTCGCCGCTGTGCGGATGCTTCCAAGCCCAAAGACCCGTATGCTCCTTGCACTCGGTCAAATTTCCGTTCTCGTCATATTTTGCGTTTACGAGCTTTACATAGCCGTTGTCCTCTTCCGGCTCTCTGTCGATAACGTCAAATATACGCTCGGCACCGGCTAAGGCCGCAAGAATATTGTTGAACTGCTGAGAGAGATTTGCTATGGGCTGAGAAAACGATTTTGAATACTGCAAAAACGAGCTTATTGTACCGATTGTGGTAAAGCCGCCTATGCAGAGAAGTCCGCCTGCCATGGCAATCACGGCATAATTGATATTTGAGAGGTTACCCATTATCGGCATCAGAACACTTGCAAAGGTATTGGCGTTGGTAGAGGAATGCTTAAGCGCACCGTTAAGTGCGGCAAACTCATCCTTGACATTTTCCTCGTGATTGAATACCTTTATGACCTTTTGTCCCTCTATGGTCTCTTCGATATATCCGTTTGCAGCTCCGAGGTCCTTTTGCTGCTTCTTGAAGTACAGCGCGCTCTTGCCGCCTATAACCTTAATTACAATCAGCATAATTATAAGCATCAGAATTACAAGAAGAGTGAGCTGCCAGCTGAGATACAGCATCATGGCAAAGGTTGCGATAACGCTGATAACCGAGGAAATCACCTGCACAAAGCCGTTGCTCAGAAAATTTCGGACGGTATCGACGTCGTTTGTATAGCGGCTCATAAGGTCGCCGTGAGTATGCGTGTCAAAATAGCTTATAGGCAAATCCTGCATCTTGTCAAAGAGGTCGCGCCTTATCGTATTTACCGTTCCCTGCGACACCTTTATCATAATTCTTGCATACGCATAGGCTGATATCGCACTGAATATGAAAAGCATAGCCATTTTGGAAAGAGATAACGCAATAGCACCTATATCCGGCGTCATCGTACCGTTTGTCATGGGAACAAGATAGTTATCTATTACAATTTTAATGAAGTACGAGGACGCAATCATTCCGACCGAGCTTAAAAGGACGAAAATTATGACAAGCACCAACAGTCCCTTTGACTTCCCGAGATAAGAAAAAAGCTTTGAAACGGTTTTGCCCATATTTTTCGGCTTTTGGAAGCCGCCTCTCGGGGCTCCGCCGTGGCCGCCCGGTCCGTTTTTAGGTTTCGGCATCAGTTTTCGCCTCCTTCGTCTTTGTTACCCTTTTGCTGCGAGGTATAGACCTCACGGTATATTTCGCTTCTCTCCATAAGCTCCGAGTGCGAACCCATATCGGTTATTTTACCGTCGTCGAGAACTATGATTTTGTCGGCGTCCTCAACGGAGCTTATTCTCTGAGCGATTATGATTTTTGTGGTATTCGGTATGTCATTTTTGAACGCCTCGCGAATTTTGGAATCGGTAAAGGTGTCCACAGCGCTTGTGGAGTCGTCCAAAATGAGTATTTTAGGCTTCTTCAAGAGAGCACGCGCAATACAAAGACGCTGCTTCTGACCTCCCGAAACATTAACGCCGCCCTGGCCGAGGTCTGTGTTGTAGCCGTCGGGGAAGCTCATTACAAAGTCGTGAGCCTGAGCTGCCTTACAGGCGTCTATTACCTCCTGCTCGGTGGCGTTTTCGTTGCCCCAGCGGAGGTTATCTATAATTGTGCCCGAGAAAAGCACATTTTTCTGAAGCACCATACTTACGGCTTCACGAAGCTCAAAAAGCTTATATTTTTTTACGTTTTCGCCGCCGACGAGAACCTCGCCGCCGGTCACGTCGTAAAGTCTCGGAATAAGGCTTACAAGCGTTGTCTTTGCGCTTCCCGTACCGCCTATAACGCCTACGGTTTCGCCGGAATTTATTTTAAAGCTCGCTCCGTCTATAACATTCTTTTTGCCGTCCGAGCTGTACTTAAAGCTGACATTTTTAAACTCTACGGAACCATCCTTAACCTTGAGGTCAGGCTGAGCGTCATCGTCGTTTATGTCGGGCTTTTCCTCAATGACCTCGGCTATACGTGCTGCGGCGGCTCTCGACATAACATACTGTACCAATATCATGGCTATCATTATGACAGACATAAGTATCATCATAACATAGGTCGTAAGCGTGCTGAATTTACCTATTTCCATTTCGCCCCTCAAAATGAGCTTTGAGCTGATATAGGTAATAGTGAGTATGGTGCCGAACATCAAAAACATCATCAGCGGCTGTGCCATAACCATCATTTTTTCCGCGCTTACCGACGCATCCATAAGGTCGTCATTTGCCTTTTTGAACTTTTTCTTTTCGTAATCCTCGCGGACAAACGCCTTTACAACGCGCATTGCGATAAGGTTTTCCTGAACGGACGCATTGAGCCCGTCAAACATATTGAATACCTTCTTAAAGCGTTTTACGGCAATAGGTCCGAACAGCGCGAGGAATATCAGGATTACCGGTATAACCACAAGAAAGGTATTTGATACCGTTCTGCTTATCTTGAAGCTCATGGTGAGTGCTATTGCAAACATAAGCGGTGCTCTGAAGAAAATTCGCAGCATCATCATATACATATTCTGTATCTGCGTTACGTCCGTTGTCATTCGCGTTACAAGAGAAGCAGTGCTGAACTTGTCGATATTCGAGAATGAGAAATTCTGGATGCTCTCATACATAGCTGTGCGGAGATTTGTGCCGAAGCCCATACTCGCAACAGACGCAAGCCTTGCCGCGGTGGCACCGCAGAAAAGCGAGCCCAATGCCATAGCAACCATTTTAACGCCGATTTCGATAATGTACTTCCTGTCGCCGTTCGGTATGCCCACGTCGATTATATACGACATATAATACGGCAGCATAAGCTCAAGCACTACCTCGCCAACCATAAGTATAGGGCAGATTATCGACTGCCAAGTGTACTGCTTTGCGTATTTCATAAGCTTACGCATTGTCGTCGCCTCCTTTTTCGTGTGATCTCATCATCATTTCAAAAATTGTTTTTTCGCTCGGAGCGTCCTCCGAAATATTGTCAATAAGACGATTCAAAAAGCTGTTGAGAAGCGAAAGCTCCTCTTTTGTGAAGCCTTTGAACATCCTTTTGTCAAGCTTGTCAAACTGACTGTGAATATATTCCGTACGCTGCTTGCCATTTTCGGTAAGAGCTATCCGGTTGCAGCGCAGGTCGTTTTCGTCTGAAATTTTTGTGATAAGCCCGTTCTTTTGCATTCGTTTTACGGATACCGCCACCGATGCCGGCGAAACATTTATGCCGTCGGAAAGCTCTTTTTGCGAGCATTCGCCGTGCTCACTTAGATAATCGAGCACCGGCGGCTGACCGAAATACACGCCGCTGTCGCGAAGCATTTTGTGCATGGCATACCGCTTGTAGCAGTCGAGCTTGTTCATCTTAAAGACCAATTCTTTAAGTTCTGAAGCCAAAGCCTTTTCCTCCTTTTTAAATATAAGATAGCCGATTTATAGTTAGTCGGTTAATTGTTAATCGGTTTACTTATTGTAATACCGATTTTTTTTATTGTCAATAACATTTCAAAAAAATCTCGAATCATTAAAATCCGCCTGTATCAACGCTTCCGAGCCGTTAATAGACATATATCAGAAATGTGTCGCAGCGTTTTCGGAGCATTGCTCCCTTTTTGCCGTTATGTATGAAAAAACTTATACAAAATCACAAGGGAGGAATTATTACGGACAGAAAAAGTCTTAAAAAACGCGAAAAAGATTTTTGCCGCGAATACGTTTACTGCGGTAATCCGAAAGATGCGGCGCTGAGAGCCGGATACACCGTCTTCCCGGAAATGTGCGGTATTCGTCTCCTAACGGAAAGACGGATTAAAGAAGAGATAGCCGAGATTGAAGGCAAGCTTGCCGCTACAAGAGCCGAGGCGCTTTGCGGTTACCGCCGTATTGCGTTCGGTAACATTTCGGACGCTGTAAAGCTCATACTCGAAAGTGACGGTGACAGGCTTGACGCCGAAAAGCTTGACCTTTTCAATGTGGCGGAAATCAAAAAGCCGCGCGGCGGAGGAATGGAAATCAAGTTTTTTGACCGTTTGAAGGCACTTGAAAAAATCGAGCAGCTGTCATTATCAGAAAGCGACAAATATTCCGTTTCACTTTATAAGGCTATCGAAAATTCGGCAAAGGCTTCCGCCGGAGGGAACGACGATGACTGTTGACGCCTTTAAAAGCTTCTCGAAAAAGCAGCTTATACTGCTGAATTGGTGGACGGACTCTTCGCCGTATAAAAACCGAGATGCGATAATCTGCGACGGCTCTGTCAGAAGCGGTAAGACGGTGTGTATGTTTCTCTCATTTATATTTTGGGCATTTTATATGTTTTCAGACAGCAGCTTTGCCGTTTGCGGGAAAACCATCACCTCTCTGCGACGCAACATAATAACGCCGATGCTCCCGATGCTACGTTCTCTCGGCTTCACATACGAGGAGCTTGTTTCAAAAAATATGATAATCATAAAAAAAGACGGGCGAGAAAACCGTTTTTACATTTTCGGGGGTAAGGATGAAGGCTCGGCGGCGCTGATACAGGGTATGACTCTTTCGGGCGTCATGCTCGACGAGACGGCTCTTATGCCGCGCTCCTTTTGCGAGCAGGCAATAGCTCGCTGCTCCGTCGATAATTCGCGCCTTTGGTTCAACTGCAACCCCGAAAATCCGGCGCACTGGTTCTACACGGAATGGATAAAAAAGGCAGTAGATAAAAATTGTCTATACCTGCATTTCACAATGGACGACAACCCCTCGCTGTCGGAGGAGATTAAACAGCGTTATAAAAATCTTTACAGCGGTTCATTTTACGAGCGATTTATTGAAGGTAAATGGGTCAGCTGTGACGGCGCGGTTTACCCTTTTTTCGACAGCTCATATATATACGACGTGCCTGCGGGAATCACGAAATATTTTGTTTCCTGCGACTACGGCACGGTAAATCCGACATCCATGGGGCTTTGGGGCGAAAAAGACGGCACCTTTTTCAGAGTGGATGAATTCTACCACGATTCAAAGCAAAAAGGCTTTCAGATGACCGATGAGGAGTACTATTGTTCGCTTACAGCTCTTATCGGCGACAGAAAAGTGGAATACGCGGTAGTCGACCCCTCGGCCGCAAGCTTCATTGAATGTATAAAAAGGCACGGCAAAATACGCGTGGTGCGTGCCGACAACGACGTTGTAAAGGGCATACGCAAAACGTCGGACGCGCTGAAATCCGGCAGGATAAAAATCTGCAAGCCGTGCCGCGACGCCATACGTGAGTTTTCATTATACCGCTGGGACGAGAGTGCAAAATACGACGCTCCGCGCAAAGAAAACGACCACGCCATGGACGACATAAGATATTTTGTTATGTCACTCGAAAACTCCGCCGACGGCTTTTTTGCCGTTTCGGTGGAACGATGAAGGGAGGTAATTATGCTTGAAGCTATTCAGAAGAGGCAAGCGCATTGAGGCTCCGGTTACCGCCGCAGCACAAGGCACAGCCTCGGGGCTTTTTCCCGCCGTCAACAGCTATACGCCGCTTGTGCTGTGCCAGAACACGCTTTATAAAAGCCTTATGGAGGCGGTTCCCATAATAAATGCGGCTGTCCACAAGATAATCCGATTGACGGGCGGCTTCACGGTAGAAACGGGAAGCGACGCCTGCGATAAAGCTCTTGCCGAATTTTTGTCCGACATACCGTGCGACTCGGGCGAAAGAAGCATTTATTCGTTTTTGGATACTTATTTTGAGCAGCTCTTGATTTACGGCACGGCAGTCGGCGAAATGCTTACGGACGAATACGGAAACATACGCTATCTCTACAATGCAAGACCGGACGATGTCAGTCTTTTAAGAGATCCTAACGACTTTTCAAGGATTCTCGTATGCCGCGCAGACGCGGTTCCGACTCCGGTAAAGCATCAGGAGAGAATACTGTTTACGGCACTTGACGCAGAGCCCGGCTCGCTCTACGGTACCTCTGTGCTTTACGGCCTGCCGTTTGTAAGCTCGGTACTGCTTAAAATATTCGAAGCCACCAAATCCAACTGGGACAGAGTCGGCAATGTACGATTTGCCGTCACCTATAAGCCGGACGGAGAAGCGTTGTCAAAATCATTTGCTAAAGAGCGCGCCGAGCTTATAGCAAGCGAGTGGAGCGAAGCTATGAAGAGCGGCAGCGTCAAGGACTTTGTCGCCGTCGGAGACGTTGATATAAAGGTCATAGGTGCCGATAATCAAATTCCCGACAGCGAGATTCCCGTACGCGAGATGCTTGAGCAAATTGTCGCAAAGCTTGGTATACCGCCGTTTTTGCTCGGACTCTCGTGGTCAACCACCGAGACGATGTCCAAGGTGGAGACGGACGTTTTGACTACGGAGCTGTGGCATTACAGGAGACATTTGACGCCTGTAATAGAAAGGATTTGCTCAACATTTCTTCGCAATTCGGGCTCATCCTTAAAACCGAACGTGGTATGGGACGACATCACGCTTCAGGACGAGGTGGAAAATGCCAGGGCAAGGCTGTATTCGGCACAGGCAAAAGCACTTGAAAAGGAGGAAAAAACCGATTGAACAAATCATTTGAAAGTCAGACGGATGAAAACGAGCTGTCAAAAGAGGATTTGGCGCTCATAAACACATTTACTCAAAAGGAAATGACGAAGGACGATATATTCTCTTTCTGCGTAATACTCTGCGACAACGAAATCGACCGTGATTACGAGCGATTCACGGAGGACTCTCTTCATAAGCTTGCCGACTTTTTTATAGGCAAAACCGCAATACGCGATCACAGCATGAAAAGCTCCGACCAGAGCGCGCGAACCTATAAGACCGAAGTCATTAAGGACAGCACGCGCAAAAATTCTCTCGGTGAGGACTATGTATATTTAAAGGCATGGTGCTATATGCCGAGGATAAAGAAAAACGAGGAGCTCATTGAGGAAATCAAGGCAGGCATTATAAAAGAAGTGAGCGTGGGCTGCGCAGTTAAAAGCTGCATCTGCTCCGTTTGCGGAAAAGAACTCGGCAAGAGTGAATGCTCACACGTCAGAGGCGGCGTTTACGACGGTAGGCTCTGTTACGGTGAGCTGCAAAATCCCACGGACGCATACGAGTGGTCGTTTGTCGCCGTACCTGCACAGAAAAACGCCGGTATAACAAAAAAATTCGGTTTCACCGCAGACGGCGACGCAAACCGGCAGCTGACGTTCTTGAAAAGTGAAAACGAACGTCTGAAAGGTCTTGCAAAAGCCGGACAGCTGTACCGCACCGAAAAGCAGATGGAGCTTGTAAAAGCGTTTGTCGCCGCGTTTCCGTCACTCGGTGACAAGCTGTGTAAAAAAATGGCGGAGTGTCTTGAAACGTATGAGCTTTGCGCCGCAGCGAAAGCCGTGAGTAAAAATAATTTTACCTTGAGCTCTCCGCAGCTCACACCGGCTAAAAAATCCGAAACAAATTCAAATTCGCAGTTCAGACTGTAAAAAGAAAGGATAAAACAAATGGCAATTTACGAAAACATCAAGCTCGACAAGGGACTTTACGGAACATCAAAGGGCTTCCTCGCGGAGCTTGAGAGCATTGACCCCTCAGAAAACTACAAGGGCACCTCTCTTGAGGGACTTGACGCATTTGAGCGTCAGCTCAAGCGCTTTGACATAAAGGTCAGCGGCAATATGTCAAGCCCCGTCGATAAATTTTTCGCAACCACCGACAGCGCCGCACTCTTCCCCGAATATATTTCAAGAGCCGTGAGAACCGGGCTTGAAAGCGCTGACGTTCTCTCGGAAATCATTGCGGCAAAGACCGTTATCGACGGCCTTGACTACCGCCCGATAACCTCGGTTCTCACAGACGACGACAAGGCTCTGAAGGAGACAGCCGAGGGTACCGCCATACCCGAAACATCGGTTAAAACTCAGGAGAACCTCGTAAAGCTCAAAAAGCGCGGCAGAATGTTATGCGCGTCATACGAGGCTATACGCTTCCAGAAGCTTGACCTGTTCACCGTCACATTAAAGCAGATAGGCGCATATATTTCCCGTGCGCTCTTTAAGGACGCGGTAAGCGTTTTATCGCTCGGCGACGGAAACAAGAACCCTGCGGCCACCCTCAAGGTTTCAACTGCGGGCAAGCTCACATATTCCGACCTCGTTTCGTTCTGGAACGGCTTTGACCCGTATGAGCTCAACACCGTTATAGCCTCACCCGACATCGCAGCAGCCATACTCAATATGTCGGAAATGCGCGACGCTGCGGCGGGCCTTAATTTCCACGCGACCGGCAAAGCCGTAACGCCGCTCGGCGCTAATATGCTGAAAAGCAGCGCAGCGCAGGCAGGCACGCTTATAGGTCTTGATAAAAACTGCGCCCTCGAAATGGTTGAAGCAGGCGGTATTCTCACCGAATACGACAAGCTTATCGACCGCCAAATAGAACGCGCCGCAATTACTCAGACCGCAGGCTTTGCAAAAATATTTACAGACGCTTCAAAAATTCTCACCACAAAGGCCTGATAAATTCGACAGAAAGGAAGCCCGAGCAGCCATTCTCGGGCAAGGAGCAAAATGATAAACGAAAATATGGTGCTTTACAAGGCAAAAAGCCTTTTCGGCTTAGATAACGCCGCACTCGCCTCTCTTAATTGCGTATGTCATCTGTTTTGCCTTGAACTGTTCTCACGGTTAAAGGACAAAAAGGCTGCAAATGACGAGAGGATAATTTACCTTGCTGCGGTAAATTGCCTGTATTACAGTATACTCGAAAACACCGACAGCGGCTGCTCTGTGGAATCTGTGAAGGCCGGCGACGTCACCGTAAAGGAGGACGCATCAATGCCCCTTAAAAAAGCCGCCGAATTAAAAGGCGAGGCAGAAAAGCTTGCGTCACCGCTCCTTATTGACGACGGATTTGTGTTTACGGGGGTGTGATATGAAGTTTTCGGATGTATCCGCAAGGATAGGCAAGGACGTATTCATAACAAACAGCACCGGCTGGCAGTCACCCGTATTTCGTGCCGCAATACAGCCGCTCCGCTACAAAAACAAGATGTATCTCGGCGGAGTTTACACCGAAATCGGGAAGGCAAAATATGATTACTTTTTATATATAGGCCCGCCTGACCACGACATAAGCCGTCTGTCGGCAGACTCGAGAATAATCGACTCAAGCGGCAGAGGCTTTACGGTGGATCACTGTGAAACGGTGTACTACAAAAATACGCCGTTTTATATATGGGCAATAGTAAGGGAGACGAACGGAATATAAATGTTTTTTGCGGTTGTTGCGCCGAGCGATATTCTCGGATTTCTGTCCTCACAGACTGAAATTACACGAAACTGTGAATTAACGCTCGCATACGAAAACGAAATCAAACCCACACCCATGAAAAAAGCAATAGTTGCCTTGGGTGTGGAAAAGATGACCGTCGGCGACTATCTCACCGAAACCGCCGCAGACGGGTCAGTTACGGTAACCTCAAACAGACAGGCGGATTTGGTCTTAAAAATATCAATATTCGCTCCGTACAGCTACGGCTCATACGAGACGCACAAAATACTTGACAGAATAGTCACGGCTATGCTGTATTCGCAAAAGCTGTACACGGTCACAAGCTGTGAGAGCGGCGGTGTGCATTATGTGCGCGATACGGGGGCTCTCGTGCTCGACACATATTTTACGCTCAGCAAGGTTTTTTCCGAATAGGCACACACAAAAAAGGGGCTGTAACTTTTGTTACAGTCCCTTTTAAATTACGGAGCCTTACTTTATGAGTCCGCTCTCTTTAAGAAGCAGTTCAATATCGGTGCCCTTAACCTTTTTCATAACTATTTTAAGAAGTTCTTTTTCTTTGAAGGAAAGCTTAATATCGGTTATGGGCTTTTTATCTATCGCATAGTAGCAGGCGCGCAGAAGCTCTCTCACGTCGTATTTACTGCCCCAAACCTCGGGAACGCCCCTATCAACATTAAGAAGCGTGTAGACAGATTCCATACCTGTACGCATGGAGTATTCCGTAGTGAATATGGTATCGCGCGGAGTCTCTGCGAACTGACCGATAAAAGCGAAATTCACGGCACCGTCCGGCACGACCTTCGGTCTGTCCTCATTCTTCCTCGGCTGGAAGAATGCGTTGATGTAAGGCATAAAGCACGTTGTTGTGTTGCAAGCATTCTTTGCCAAATCTTCTATCTCGTCTGTGGGAACTCCGATATGATAGAGCCACTCGCGGCAAACCTCTTCGCCGGTGCAGTCACGCATTGCCTTTTTAACAAAGTTGCCCTCTTTGTTTGTGCTCAGCGAATAGAGCCAAATGAGTACGGCGTTTTTATCCTGCGATTTAAACTGCGGCTGACGGTTAATGGTCCAAGAGAGATACCAGTTTTCCGTGCTGTCCTTTACGGTGACTATGCCGCCTGTCGTAACCTTGCCCTCGCGGGGGTCACGCTTGCAGATTTTCATAATATGACGAATAACTTCTTCGTTTGACGTCTCTACCGTGGCGCTCATCCAGTTTGTCGCTTCAACATTGCTGCAGAAAGCATCGGGATTGCCGAATTCGCCGTGTGCCGCCTGTTTTGCTATATTCTTCCACATATCCCACGACTCGCCTGCGCCGTTTTTAACACCCGACAGGTCGGGAGCGTGAGTCTGGTCGCCGTAGCAGGATGTGTCGGTGCAGCATCCGTTTGTAATAAACACAAGGTCATCCTCAACAAGGTCTATGGTCTGCTCCTTGCCGTCCTTAACATAAACTATCTGCTTTGCGATTTTCTTGTCGCCGACGGTTTCGATTATTACATTTTTAACATCCATACCGTATTCGATTCTGACATTGTGTGCCTCAAGATATTTTACGAGCGGCAAAATCATACTATCGTACTGATTATATTTTGTAAAACGAAGTGCACTGAAATCGGGAAGTCCGTCAATATGATGTACGTAGCGGCAAAGATAACGCTTCATCTCAAGTGCGCTTGACCAACGCTGAAAAGCGAACATAGTCTGCCAGTAGAGCCAGAAGTTTGTGCTCCAGAACGAGTCGGGAAGTATATCGGAAATCTTTTTGTCCTCAAGGTCTTTTTCCTGTGTGAGGAAAAGCTGTGAAAGAGCCATTGCCGACTCCTTGTCAAGCTCGAATTTTTTGTCGGTGTGTGCGTCCTCGCCGCATCTTACCGTGGCACGGCAGAGCGAATAGTTGGGGTCGTGCTTGTTAAGCCAATAGTATTCGTCAAGCACCGATACACCGGGAGTTTCTATTGACGGAACGTCGCGGAAGGTATCCCACATAACCTCAAAGTGGTTATCCATCTCACGTCCGCCGCGCATAAAGAAGCCCTTCGTCACGTCCTTGCGGCCGTCGCAACTTCCGCCGGCAAGCTCCAGCTTTTCAAGCAGATGTATGTGTTCGCCCTTCATCTGACCGTCACGGACAAGGTAAAATGCCGCAGTCAGACCGGCAAGTCCCGTACCGATGATGTATGCCGATTTTTTATCGACGTCCTTCGGCTTTTCGGGATGTGCAAACGATTCGTAAGTTCCTGCAGAATAATACATAAAAGGTTCCTCCGTTTTTTCTCCGAGCCTCGGCAAGCTTTTTTGCGTCGCTCGGTCTTTTTTTATTTTGTAACCATATTGTAGAATGATACAAATTTTATTTCAATCGACAAAAAAACCGCTGTGTCGGAATTTCCGACACAGCGGTTAAAGTGTATTATTTTTTGACAAAACAGCCTATGTGTATAAAAAGCGAAAATTATTTGTCTGTACGAAATCTGTCAAGTGCACGTTTTATGTCGCCCTTAATCAAAACCGAAAGTTTTTCTATAAAAGCCTCCGGCTGCTCCTTCATTCCCTTTTTTATCCAATCTATCATAAAGCCGACAAAGGCGTATTTATAAAAGTCGATTATAAACTTCTTGTCTTCCTCTCTTATTGGAACGTCAACCGCCTCCTCCTCGACTACACCGAGCAAGAGGTCGTATGTCAGAGCGTATAAAAACCGCTCTACCTGCTCGCGACTGAGGGAATTGTATGCGTTCATAATGAGCCTGCGGTTTCGGAGCACGCCGTAAAGTATCTGCGTAAATCCCTGCTGCCACGTATCATACGTTTCCTTGCCCTCAAGAAATTCGGAAGCCATTTCCAAAAATATCCAATCCACAAGGTCATAAATATCTTTAAAATGATAGTAAAAGGTCTGACGGTTTACGCCGCAATCCTCGATTATATCCTTTACCGTTACCTTATCGAGCGGCTTTTGCGAAAGAAGCTTTATCAAAGACGCTGCAAGCGCCCTTTTTGTGACCTGCGACATTCAATTACTCCTCCGAGATGCTAATCGACATAGATGTCGACAACATTTTCATCAGCGCGTATGGTGGAAATTATCATATTGAGAGACTCATCGCTCTTCGGGAAAATCAAAGCCTTTATGGTTGAAGTGTTTTTCTTCTTACGTAATTTTGAATCGCTGTCGTAGAGTATTTCCATGGAATGTATAACAGCACCCGAACGTCTGATTATTTTTGAGAGCTGCGGCACTTCGTCGGCAAGGTCCTTAACCTCTATATAAAGTGCTTTTCCTGCGTGGCCTTTCGCGACTACTTTTTTGAGAGAATTCAGGGTGAGATATATTACAAAGGTTGCGACAAGCGCGCCTACAAAGAAGCCTGAGCCTACGGCAAGACCGACGCACGATACCGCCCAAAGACTTGCGGCTGTCGTAAGGCCTTTAACGGAAAAGCCCTCGCGGAGAATTGTTCCGGCACCGAGGAAGCCTATGCCGCTGACTACCTGTGCAGGCATTCTTGACATATCGAGCTTGTCAGGGTATCTCTCTGTCATATACACAGACGTCAGCATAACAACAGCCGCGCCGACTGCCACAAGAATATGAGTTCTGAAGCCTGCGGGGCGGTGAGAATGCTCGCGCTCGTAGCCTATTATACCGCCGAGTAATGCGGCAAGGCACAAACGTACTATTGATATAATTGTGTACTTTACAGGACTTATCGCCCACAGCCACTCGGCTGCGTCCCTTATCCATGCCAATATTATCAACTCATTTCCGTATAAATTACGGTTTTTTAAACCGCGGTATAAAAATCACAAGTGCCGTCCAAATAAGGACGAACATTATTATCTGAAGCGCCCCCGCCTGACTGAGTCCCGAGGTGAACGCCATAGCGGCAACGGCAAGTATTCCAATGCCCACGCCGATATATTGAAGGACGGAGGAAAGCCTGAATTTGTCGGTTATCAGGAATGCGGCGGCAAACGACTTCAACAGCGTATAGACGCTGCCGTCGTGTATCACCTTGCAATCTCCCGACGGCTTAACAGTCTCATACAGTTCCTTAAACATTTTGCCGGCAACAGGGCTTATGACCTTGACAAAGCCGTGAGGCAGGTCAAAATACTGTTCTACAAGCTCCTCGGTGATATTCGGATCAGTCGTTCTGACAAGCACGCTCACACCGTATTTTTCAAGCTTATTCAAGTACCTTGCTATATCACCGTTCGGCTTGTATTCAACCGAAAAGCCTGCCGCTGTTTTGCCCTCTACTGCAAGATAAATAACCTGCCTGCCGGATTTCAAGAATTTCTTTTCCTCATCTTCGCTTGGCGGTGTCACATTGTGCTTTGAGAGCAAATCACGGTTACCCACAAGCACGCGCTGATTGTTTATCCAGCAGGAGCAACCGAGCTTTTCCTCATAGACAAGCGATTCCACAGGCGGCAAAATGTCGCGCTTTGAAAGTATGACGCTGTCAAAAACGTCCGACAATGCGCCTCCGCTTTTAATAACGACAGCCGCCGTATAGAGAAATGCGTCGTCTATACGCATTGAATTGTAGAGCTTGAAGCCGTGCAAGCTGCATCCGCCGTAGAGGAAAAGGTCGGACGCATCTATAACCACCGCATTTGCGGTTGAGGCGTCCTCGGCGGCATAATAGCCGGAGACTAACGAGCCCGAGCGTCTGAGCTGCTTATTAGTCGTTTTAAGTATGTCAAACGCCGACAGGCACGACGATGCCGGAAGCCCTATAAGAGTGACTGCGGTAAATGCCGACACGGCGTAAACCAAATTTTTTGAAATAACTCCGGCTACAACGGCTGTAATCACCGCCGCCGTAAGCACGGCAGGCAGAGAGAGCGCATAAACGCCGTCCGACGGGTCGCGGCGAAGCGTCATCTCGACAAATTTTGACGGGAATCCGATTTTTGCGCTGTATCTTATATCGGGGTCACCGAGCAAAAGCCCTCTGCCTATTTCAAAGGCCTCGCCCTCGTCCTCGATTTTGCTTACGCTGTAAAGCTCATCTGGGTGCTTCACTATGTACTCAAAATCAGCAATGTCGGTTTTGGCTCGCACTTTATCCGCGACAGCCGTAAATATAAGCGGAACAAACACCGCCGGCGCATAAATGTGGATATTGCCCGGCAGCTCCCCGTGCCCCGAAAAAGCCGCTATGCACTGCAAAATGCCTGCAAGCAACGCTACGGTAACACACATAGAACGCGTAATTTTTTTCCGCCCGAGAAGCGAAAAGCTCTTTTTGATTTCTCCGACATCAATAAGTGCCGCAATCAAAAGCAGCATAAGATTGACGCCCAAGAAGGCATATTCGCTGTTCCCGAAAGCCGACAAATCGGCAAACAGGGTTTTGAGCGAAGAAAACAGCGTGAGAACCACAAGAAAAATCACAAACACAATTATCTTTGCGGTCGCTTTTCGTTTATTGCCCATCATTATATCATAGACGGCCTTTGCATCCTTGTTACTGTAATATTCGCGCGCTATCCTTATCGGCTCGTCGCCGTTATCTGATTTTTCGCGCTTGCTGCGTCGCTGCTTTTTCTTCGGCTCAAGATCTACGCCGTCGTCACCGTATTCGGCGGATTCGTCTATGACATCTCCGTTTTCGTCCTCCTCGGGGAGGTCGTCGAGAATGCGAATATTTTTTCTTATCTTTTCCGCAGTTTTGTTTTCTTCGGCCGACTCATCGTCCTCAGGCTCGCTGCGGTAAACTTCCTCTTTTTCGGTCTGTCTGAACGCAGGCTGTAATTTAAAGCTCTTGGCTTTTTTGCTTCGCCTGCCCAAAAGCTCTATTTCAGCCTCATATTCATCAACTGTTTCAGGCTTAACCTCTTCCTCAAAGCCGTCAAGCTTTATCTGATTTTGCAGCTGCTGTGTATCGCCGTCCGCAGCATTCTTTTTGGCGAGGGACTTAAGCTCGCCGGTGCGGTATTTTTCGGCGTTGCTTTTTTGTTCCCTCAGCTCATCCTCTGCCGAGATTATTGTGGGAACGGGCATCAAGCCCTCCTCACTCGTCTTTTCGCCGTCGGGCTTTTTTACTATAACCCCGAACTTTTCAATGGTTTTGGGCGGGAGCGACGACATAAGTTTTTCGTGCTCGCGTGTTTTTTCCATATCAAGTTTCGGTTTATTAAGAAACCTCTCGCGGTATTTATCCGTCTCCATTCCCTTTTTGACAGCGGTTTTTTTGTCGGTAAATTCCGAAGATGTTGTTCTGGTTATTTTTTTGCCTATATGATGCTCGATTTTATCGCTGCGTATGGCTCTTGCATCAACCTCATTGAAAACGCGTGTCTTTTCGAGCGAAATCTGCCCCGGTACCGATTCGTTTTCCGACTGCACGGGCGAATTTTCATTATCGCTTGTAAGGCTTGGGGTTGTCCCTCCGAAAAGCGGAGTCTCGGGGAGAATCTCGGAAGAAGCATTATTTACTCCGGCCGCTTTTTTCGAGTCATCGTCTTTGCCGAAAGCTTTCTTATCTTCTTCAATTTTCGCGGCATTGATTTTTCTGCCCTCGGTTTTTTCGCTGCGGCTGCCGCCGGATAAAATCTCGTCAAAAATGGCGGGGTCTATGGAAAAACTGTCGTCCGACTTTTTGTCGGTCTCTTTTTTTGATGTGTGTAAAACCGGTGTCTTGCCGTTTTTTTCTTCGGCTGACTCATATTTTTTCTCTGCGTGTTCCGTCTGCTCTTTCGGCTCGTGAGCCTTCTCCATTTGAACCTTTTCGGACTCGGGCAGCCCCTCATCAGCTAAAAGGGCATCAATCTCCGCAAGCGACCAGAGCTTGCCCGGCACTTTTTCTGTATCTTTTTCGGTTTCGCTGAGAATATCGTCAAGAGAAAATCCTGACGACATATTACGGTCTGCCATTTTTCACACCCCAATTTTTATCTGTGCGACGCCGCCTCATACATAAGGATGCCTGCCGCCACAGAAGCATTCAATGAGTTTATTTTTCCCTTCATGGGAAGCGAGACGATAAAATCGCATTTTTCGCGGACAAGACGGCTCATACCGCGGCCCTCGGAACCGATAACCAAAGCGACTCCGCCTGAATAATCCACAGACCTGTAATCGCTGCCGTCCATATCGGCACCGTATATCCAAATATTTTTTTCCTTAAGCTCATCAATGGTTGACGCAAGATTTGCAACCCTCGCAACCGGCACATATTCGAGTGCGCCTGCCGAGGTTTTACCAACAGTAAAATTCAGAGAAGCACTGCGGCGCTTCGGTATAATCACGCCGTGTGCGCCTGCCGCATCGGCGGTTCTTATTACTGCACCGAGATTATGCGTGTCCTCTACGCCGTCACAAATTATTATAAACGGCTTCTCATTTTTCGTGGCCGCTTTATTTAAAATATCTTCAACGGTAGAGTATTCATGCGCCGCCGCCGAAAGAGCCACACCCTGGTGCACTCCTCCGCCGCACATAAAATCGAGCTTTTTTGAGTCAACCTCTTTAATGACTGCGCCTTTTTCGCGCGCCATTGAGATTAACCTTTTAACCGCAGGGTTTTGCTCGCCGCGTTGAACAAACAGGCGGTCAATCTCACGGCCTGATTTGATTGCCTCAAATACCGCGTTTCTGCCTATAATTAAATCGTTCTGGTCATTTCTTGCTTCGTCCATCAAAATACTCTCCGGTAAACGTCAATAAATTATATATATTATATTGTAACATAACTCAGCCTGTTTTTACAATAGAATTATCAAGTTTAAGCGCACCAAACCAAAAAAAGCCCTCGATTTTAAAAACCGCAAAAAAATCAGCGCGGTTTTCCATCAAAAACGGGCTTTACTGTTTCGTGGGCAATAAATTTGAATGCAGAAAAAAGGCTTTGCTTTTCAGGCGCATTCAAATCCAAAAGGGATTGCAAAAAACATAAGTTTTTCACAACCCCTTTGCGAATAATTATATTGCTATATATTATTCTTTAGCTTCGGCCGTAGCGTCGGTCTCGGCTTCTTTTTTCTCTGCCTTTGGAGCAGACTTTTTAGCTGCGGGCTTTTTTGCTGCGGGCTTCTTTGCAGCCTTTTTAGCTGCGGCAGCCTTAGCTTCAAGCTCAGCCTTAGTCTCAACAAGCTCTATAATGCACATCTCGGCTGCGTCGCCGCGGCGTGCACCGGTCTTGGTGATTCTTGTATATCCGCCGTTAACATCTGCGTATCTGGGCGCAATAACGTCGAAGAGATTTTTAACAACGTCCTCTTTGGTAACGTAAGCTAAAACCTGTCTTCTTGCGTGTAAGGAGTTATCCTTAGCAATGGTGATCATTTTTTCTGCCATTGCTCTAACTTCCTTAGCCCTTGTAACGGTCGTTTCGACTTTTCCGTTTTCAAACAGGTAAGTTACCATTCCGCGAAGCATAGCCTTGCGGTGATCGGTAGTCCTGCCGAGTTTTCTTGTTCCGGGCATCTATAACACTCCTTCTGATTATTCGTCATCCTTGCGGAGAGTGAAGTTGAGCGACTCAAGCTTGGCGATAACCTCTTCAAGAGACTTTCTGCCAAGGTTTCTCACCTTCATCATATCGTCTTCTGACTTGCTTATTAAATCTTCAACCGTGTTGATTCCTGCTCTCTTCAGGCAGTTGAAAGAACGTACCGAAAGGTCAAGCTCCTCAATGGTCATCTCCAGAGCTTTTTCCTTGCCGTTGTCGTCTTTAACGACCATAACCTCAGTATTGCCTGCTTCATCCGACAGCTCAATAAAGAGATTGAGATGCTCATTGAGAATCTTAGCTGCGAGAGAAACTGCTTCCTTTGCAGAAATAGTACCGTTGGTCCAAATTTCAATGGAAAGCTTATCATAGTCGGTGATCTGCCCTACGCGGGTGTTTTCAACCGTATAATTAACCTTCAACACGGGTGTGTAGATAGAGTCGATAGCAATAACGCCGATAACAGGCTTCATCATCTGCTTGTTTCTCTCTGCGGAAACATAACCTCTGCCTCTGTCGCAAGTCATCTCCATGCTGAGATTTGCGCCCTCTGACAGTGTAGCGATAAGATGATCGGGGTTGAGTATTTCAACGTCCGAATCGGTTTTTATGTCGCCTGCCGTAACAGTGCATTTGCCACTCGCTTCTATATAGATAGTCTTAGGACCGTCGCCGTGTATCTTGAGGATAACGCCCTTAAGATTAAGAACAATCTCCGTGACATCCTCTTTAACACCGGGAATGGTCGAAAATTCGTGAAGTACGCCGTCAATTTTTGCTGATGTGATGGCGTATCCCGGAAGAGAAGACAGTAAAACTCTGCGGAGACTGTTTCCGATTGTTGTACCGTATCCTCTTTCGAGCGGCTCCATTACGAACTTGCCGTAGGTGCCGTCTTCCGACAAATCGAGTGCTTCAATGCTGGGCTTATCAATTCCTATCATTCAAAACCCTCCTAATTGTGGGTTCGGGCTAAGCCCGACTGTGGTTTGTATTCGTATGAAAAGTAATGCAGCGAGCCTATTATTTTGAGTAGAACTCAACGATAAGATGCTCTTCAACGGGATAGTCGATATCCTCGCGCTCGGGGAGAGCCACTACCTTTGCCGTAAGCTCGGCAGCGTTGACGTCAAGCCACTTCGGAGAAACGCCGAAAACGCCCTCTTCCTTAACGGCTTTAAATCTTGCATTATCTTTGCTTGTCTCTGCAACTGCGATTACGTCGCCTGCTTTAACAAGGTATGACGGGATGTTTACTCTCTTGCCGTTTACAGTGAAATGGCCGTGAGAAACTGCCTGTCTTGCCTCGCGGCGGGTCTTGCAGAAACCTGTTCTGAAAGCTACGTTGTCAAGGCGGGTCTCAATCATTGTAAGAAGTACAACGCCGGTCTGACCCTGAGCCTTAGCAGCCTTTTCGTAATATGAGTGGAACTGCTTTTCGAGAATACCGTAGATGAACTTAACCTTCTGCTTCTCGTTAAGCTGCATAGCGTACTCACTCTTTTTACGGCGGCCTTTAGTATAGGAATTTCTGGTAGTTTCCTTATTGGTATAACCCATAACGGCCGGTGAAATACCGAGCGCCTTGCAGCGCTTTGCTACGGGTTCCGTATTCTTTGCCATAAAAATTACACCTCCGAATTAAACTCTTCTTCTCTTGGGCGGACGGCATCCGTTGTGAGGAATAGGAGTAACGTCTTTAATCATAGTTACTTCGAGTCCTGCTGTCTGAAGCGCACGGATAGCTGCCTCTCGTCCCGAACCGGGACCCTTGACGTAAACTTCAACGGTCTTCATTCCGTGGTCAACCGCAACCTTAGCAGCGGTCTCGGCAGCAGTCTGAGCTGCGAACGGAGTTGATTTCTTAGAGCCTCTGAAGCCCATTTCGCCTGAGCTTGCCCAAGAAACCGCATTACCTTGTACGTCGGTGATGGTCACGATAGTGTTATTGAAGGTGGATTGAATATGAGCTGCACCTTTGTCGATATTTTTGCGTTCACGACGCTTGCGAGAAGCAGCGCCTTTTGCTGTTGCTTTGGTAGCCATTTACTAATCCCTCCCTTATTTCTTCTTATTTGCAATGGTCTTCTTCGGACCCTTGCGTGTACGGGCGTTGTTCTTAGAGGTCTGACCTCTTACGGGCAAGCCCTTGCGGTGACGGATACCGCGGTATGAACCTATTTCGATAAGTCTCTTGATGTCAAATGCTGTATCGCGGCGAAGGTCGCCCTCTACCTTTACGTGATGGTCGATATACTCACGAAGCTTAGCGACATCTTCTTCGGTCAAATCCTTTACACGAGTGTCGGGATTTACACCTGTTGCTGCGATAATATCGCTTGCAGTTTTTCTGCCGATACCGTAGATGTATGTGAGGCCGATTTCGACTCTCTTATCTCTCGGTAAATCAACACCTGAAATACGTGCCATTTACAGTTGCACCTCCATTTTTGATGCGGCGGCAACTCTGACCGCCATTGAAAAAGCTTTTACAAAAAGAGCAAGCATCGTTGTTTAGATCTTTAACAACGATACGGGCAATCAGCCCTGGCGCTGCTTATGCTTCGGGTTTTCACAGATTACCATGATTTTACCCTTGCGCTTGATTATCTTGCACTTTTCGCACATTTTCTTGACAGAAGGTCTGACTTTCATTGGAATACCTCCTTAAAAAAGAACTTCTATTGTCTTGCTTACAAAGCGAAAATTTCGCTTATTTCGAACGCCATGTTATACGCCCGCGAGTGAGGTCATATGGCGACATTTCGACCGTCACCTTATCGCCCGGAAGAATGCGGATATAATTCATACGCAGCTTGCCGGAAATATGGGCTAAGATTTTGTGTCCGTTTTCAAGCTCAACCTGAAATGTTGCATTCGGGAGAGCCTCGACGACTGTACCTTCAATTTCTATCATATCCTGTTTTGACATAGCAGAAGCCTCACTAACTTTAATAATGCTTTTAGTCCTGAACCGAGAATTCGGGAAACCTCAGTTACGCTTGTGTTAAGATGAGCGGACCGTTTGCGGTTATCGCCACGGTGTGCTCGAAATGAGCTGATAGCTTTCCGTCTTTTGTTTTGACGGTCCAACCGTCGGGCATCTGTTTGATTGCCGCCGTGCCCTCATTTATCATAGGCTCAATGGCAATTACCATGCCCGGCAACAGGCGCACACCCCTGCCGGGAGTGCCGAAATTCGGTACGCTGGGATCCTCATGGAGTTTTGTACCTACGCCGTGACCGGTATACTCTCTCACGACGCCGTAGCCTCTGTCCTCGCAATAGCTTTGCACCGCGTGGCCTACATCACCGAGTCTGCCGCCAGCGACAGCCGCTTCGATGCCCTTATACAGGCTCTCTTTTGTGGTGTCGCACAGCCGCTTCGCTTCGTCGGAAACCTTTCCGGCAGCGAAAGTAGCGGCATTATCGCCGTTGTAGCCGTGAATTTTGGCGCCGAGGTCAATACTGACTATGTCGCCCTCACGGATAACACGCTTTTTGCTAGGAATACCGTGAATGATCTCATCATTTATGGAAATGCATGCGGTGGCAGGGAATCCGTACAGATGCAAGAAATTCGGCTCAGCACCATGTTTCTTTATATACTCATACGCGATGTGGTCAATCTCCCAGGTAGTCACGCCCGGTTTAACCGCCTCGCCTGCCACTTTTAATGCCTCCGCTGAAATACGGCAAGCTTCTTTCATAAGCTCGATTTCTTTCGCGGTTTTCAGCACTATCATGCTTAATCCTCCAATGCTTTGAAGGTGAGAGCTGTGGTATCGGCCACATCTTCCTGACCTTCCACTACGCGGAGAATGCCTTTCTTCTCGTAGTAACCCTTCAACGGTTCGGTTTGCTCATGATAGGTTTTAAGCCTGTCGAGTACCGTCTCGGGCATATCGTCCTTTCTCTGGACGAGCTTTTCGCCGCAGACGTCGCAAACGCCTTCCGTCTTTGGCTTTTTGTACTCGGTATGATAAGTTGCACCGCACTTGAGGCAGACTCTTCTGCCTGAAAGTCTTGCGGTTATCTTTTCGTCCGGTACGTAAATTTCGAGGACGCGGTCTATTCTGACACCCATCTTATCGAGAGCTTCGGCCTGAGGAATAGTCCTCGGGAAGCCGTCAAGGATGAAGCCGTTTTTGCAGTCCTCGGCCTTAAGTCTGTCTTCGATAATACCGATAACGACCTCGTCGGGGACGAGCTTGCCGGCATCGATATAGGACTTGGCTTTAAGTCCCATTTCTGTTTTAGCCGCCATCGCTTCACGAAGGATATTGCCCGTAGAAATGGCGGGAATCGAAAGCTTTGCACAGATTTTTTCAGCCTGTGTGCCCTTACCTGCGCCGGGGGCGCCGAGAAGTATAAGATTCATACTTTTCCTCCGTATCTTAATCAAGGAATCCCTTATAATGACGCATCATCATCTGAGACTCAAGCTGTTTAACCGTTTCAAGTGCAACACCAACCATAATGATTATGGAAGTACCGCCGAGTGAAAGGTTTACCTGATGATGGAACGCACCCGTAATCTGTGAGAACAGAAGCGGGAAAAGCGCAACTACCGACAGAAGAAGAGCACCGAGCAATGTAAGTCTTGACAATATCTTGGTGATATAGTCCGACGTGGGCTTGCCGGGACGAATGCCGGGGATGGCACCGCTGTTCTTGCGGATGTTGTTCGCCATTTCGATGGGATTGTACTGAATGGCTGCATAGAAATATGCGAAGAATATAATCAACACAAAGTACATAATTCCGTATGCCCAATGAGTTGTTTCAAAAATCTTGAAGAAGCCTGCCCAGAAGCCGCCCTCTTTAACTGTGACAAACATCTGAATTGTAGGCGGAAGAGAAAGAATAGACGAAGCGAAGATTATGGGAAGAACGCCGCACATATTTACCTTAATCGGAATGTGAGTGTTCTGACCGCCGTACATCTTGCGTCCTACGACTCTCTTAGCGTACTGAACGGGAATTCTTCTTTCGGCGTTGTCCATCCATACTATGAAGCCTATCATAAGTATGAGTGATACAAACGCTATGGGAGCAAGTGCATAGTAAGCACCGCCCTTATCCATATAGGAGTAGAGGCTGTATAACGTGGTAGGCATTCTTGAAACGATACCTGCGAAAAGGATTATTGAAATACCGTTGCCGATACCCTTTTCGTTGATCTGCTCGCCGAGCCACATAATGAGTGAAGCACCGGCAGTGTAGCAGAAAATAATCGTTATAGCCTGAAGCACTGCGAAGAAGCCGGTAAATTTGTTGCCGTCTGCATCGAGTGAGAGGTAGTTCTGAGAACGTATATAGAAGTAATAAGCCGTGCTCTGCATAAGTGCAAGAACTACCGAAGAATACCTCGTTATAGTGGAAATCTTTTTGCGGCCCTCTTCGCCCTCTTTTGCGAGTCTTTCAAGAGCCGGGATAGCTACTGTGAGCAATTCAATGATGATGGATGCGTTGATGTACGGGGTAATCGACATTGCGAACAGTGTACCGTAGTTAAAAGCATCACCTGTCATCATACTAAGGTATGTCATAAAGTTGTTTGCGTTCTGATCAGAGATGAGTCCACCGCTGATATTGACAAACGGGACGGGAAGCGCGGCACCGAGTCTGAATATAAAGACGATAAGTGCCGTAAAGAGCATCTTTTTACGAAGATCCGCAATCTTCCACGCGTTTATGATCGTTTTAAACACCCTTAGATCACCTCAGCCTTTCCGCCGGCTGCTTCGATCTTCTGCTTAGCCGAGTCGGAATAAGCATTAACCTTAACAGTAAGCTTTTTGCTGATTTCGCCGTTTCCGAGAATTTTAACACCGTCAAGCGCCTTTTTAACAAGACCCTTTTCGATCAATGCGTTTACATCAACGACTGCGCCGTCTTCAAACGCCTTATCAAGAGCTGATACATTAACAGCAGCGATTTCCTTAGCGAAGATATTGTTGAATCCTCTCTTGGGAATACGTCTCTGTAAAGGCATCTGGCCGCCTTCAAATCCGGGGCGCATACCTCTGCCTGCGCGAGCCTTCTGGCCCTTATGGCCTTTGCCCGCTGTCTTACCCTGACCGGAAGCAGGACCTCTGCCGATACGCTTTACAGCCTTCTTGGAGCCCTCTGCCGGTGAAAGTTCGTGCAATTTCATTTTCGCACCTCCTTACGCTTTCGTGACCTCGATAAGATGAGAAATCTTCTTTATCTTACCCTGTGTCTGCGGGTTGTCGGGCTGTGTTGCCTTGTCCCCGATCTTACGAAGACCAAGGGAAGAAGCAGTAGCAATCTGGTCTTTTTTGCTTCCGATAAGGCTCTTAACGAGCTTTACTTCTAAATTTGCCATTGTAAGCCCTCCCTTAATCCAATATTTCTTTAACTGTTTTGCCACGTACGGCAGCAACTTCATCAGCATTGCGAAGCTTTGAAAGTCCGTCGATAGTAGCTCTTACTACGTTGCAGGGGTTGTTAGAACGAAGAGCCTTCGATCTGATGTCTCTGATGCCGACTGTTTCAACAACGGCACGTACGGGACCGCCTGCGATAACGCCGGTACCGGGAGCAGCGGGTTTAAGAAGAACTACGCCTGCGCCGAATTTACCGGTGATCTCATGGGGAATTGTCGTTCCTTTGAGAGCAACATTGATAATGTTCTTTTTAGCGTCCTCGATACCCTTGCGGATAGCATCCGGAACCTCGCCGGATTTGCCTATACCGAAGCCGACTCTGCCTTTACCGTCGCCAACAACCACAAGAGCGGAGAACTTGTATATGCGTCCGCCCTTAACGGTCTTGGATACACGGTTGATAGTAACGACTCTCTCCTGAAATTCCTGCTCTGCGGAATCGTTTTTATAAGCCATTTCTTTGTTCTCCTTTCTTAGAAGTTGAGGCCGCCCTCACGGGCGCCTTCGGCGAGAGCAGCAACTCTGCCGTGATATACGTAACCGCCGCGGTCAAAAACAACGTCTTTGATGTTCTTTTCTGCGGCTCTTTCTGCCAACTTTTTGCCGACTGCTTTCGCAGCGTCAATGTTTCCGCCGTAATCCTTAAAATCCTTCTCGGTCGTTGACGCAGAAACGAGTGTAACACCGTTTACGTCGTCAATGAGCTGAGCGTAGATGTTCTGAAGTGAACGGAAAACATCAAGGCGAGGACACTCAGCTGTTCCGGAGATCTTTGAGCGGACTCTTGTGTGGCGTTTAAGTCTTGCCTTTTTGCTGTCAGGCCTTGTAACCATTTAAAACACTCCTTTTTATTTTCCGCCTTTACCGGCTTTACCTTCTTTGCGGCGGATATGCTCGTCAGCGTATTTGATGCCCTTGCCCTTATAAGGCTCCGGCGGACGCTTTTCGCGAACTTCGGCTGCGAACTGACCTACCTGCTGCTTGTCGGGACCGGAAATTACGATTTTATTGGGTGCCGGTACCTCTATTGTGATACCGTCAACCTCGGGAACGATTACCTGATGTGAATAACCGATATTCATAACAAGGTCGCTTCCCTGCTTAGCTGCACGGTAACCTACACCGTTTATCTCAAGCTCCTTCTTGAAGCCGTCGGTAACGCCGACAACCATATTGTGGATAAGAGTACGGGTAAGACCGTGAAGTGATTTATTAAGGTTTGACTCGTCGGGACGAGTAACTACGATTTCGCCGTTTTCCATGGCGACGTTCATATTGCTGTGTACGGTTCTGGTAAGAGTACCCTTGGGGCCCTTAACGGTAACAGTACTGCCGTCAATAGTAACGTCAACGCCAGCGGGAATGGCAATCGGATGTTTGCCGATTCTTGACATACTGAAACCTCCTTACCAGATGAATGCGAGAACCTCGCCGCCAACATTGGCCTTGCGAGCTGCTCTGTCAGTCATAACGCCCTTTGAAGTTGAAAGGATAGCAACGCCGAGGCCCTTCATGACCTTAGGCATATCCTCACAGTTTGTGTATATACGCAGACCGGGCTTTGATACTCTGCGAATACCGGTGATGACAGACGATTTGTTGGGACCGTATTTGAGATCCATCTCAATGATGCCCTGCTTGCCGTCTTCAACAACCTTAAAGCTCTTTATATAGCCCTCATCAACAAGAATCTGAGCAATCGCCTTCTTCATGTTAGATGCGGGAACGCTCACCGTTTCATGCTTAGCAGAATTCGCGTTGCGGATTCTTGTAAGCATATCACCGATGGAATCAGTAATTTGCATACTGTTTACCTCCTTTGCAATTGCTCGTAATTACCAGCTGGCCTTCTTGACGCCGGGTATCTGACCCTTGTGAGCTAACTCACGGAAGCAGATACGGCATACTCCGTACTTGCGGAGATAAGCATGCGGCCTACCGCAGATTTTACATCTGTTGTACTGTCTTGTTGAATACTTAGCAGGAGAAGCCTGCTTAACCTTCATTGATTTCTTTGCCACTGTTTATCCCTCCTTATTTGGCGAACGGAGCGCCCATGAGCGTAAGCAGCTCTTTGGCTTCTTCGTCGGTTTCGGCAGTCGTTACGAAGCAAATGTCCATACCGCGAACTGCGTCTATCTTATCGTACTCGATTTCGGGGAATATGAGCTGCTCTTTAATACCCATAGCATAGTTGCCTCTGCCGTCGAAAGAGTTGCCGTTGATTCCTCTGAAGTCACGAACTCTCGGAAGAGCGAGATTGAAGAGTCTGTCCATAAACTCAAACATCCTGTCGCCTCTGAGCGTAACCTTAACGCCAATCGTCATGCCCTCACGGAGCTTGAAGTTTGCGACTGACTTTTTAGCCTTGCACTCAACCGGCTTCTGACCGGTGATGGTAGCGAGGTCTGTCATTATAGCGTCAACAACCTTTGAGTTGTCTTTAGCTTCGCCGCAGCCTACGTTGATAACGATCTTGTCAAATTTCGGGATCTGCATAACGCTCTTGTAGCCGAACTTCTTCTGAAGCGCCGGAGCAACTTCCGAAGCGTACATTTCTTTAAGTCTTGCTGCCATGTTGTTATGTCCCTCCCTTATTCAAACTGTGCGCCGCATTTTTTGCATACGCGCATCGAAACAGTCTTGCCGTTTTTGTTCTCAACCTTGGTGTGGCCTACTCTTGTAGCAGCGCCGCACTTGGGGCAAACGAGCTGAACCTTTGAAGCGTAAAGCGCGCTCTCGGCCTTAACAAGACCGCCCTGCTCGCCCATCTTTTTAGGCTTAACGTGCTTTGTGACTACGTTTACGCCCTCAACGATTACCTTATCCTCGGCGGGAGAGACCTGCATGACCTTTCCTTTTCTGCCGCGGTTTTTACCGTTGATGACTACGACGGTATCACCTGTTTTAACGTGAACTTTATTCATCTCATTGCACCTCCCATTAAAGCACTTCGGGAGCAAGTGACAAGATCTTCATGTAATCCTTATCACGAAGCTCTCTTGCTACCGGCCCGAAAATACGAGTGCCTCTCGGGGTTTTGTCTTCTTTTATCAATACCGCTGCATTCTCATCGAAACGGATATAAGTTCCGTCGTCTCTGCGAACGCCGCTTACTGTTCTTACAACGACCGCTTTTACAACATCGCCCTTTTTAACAACGCCGCCGGGTGCTGCCTTTTTGACCGAAGCTACAATAACGTCGCCGATATTTGCATACCTTCTGCCTGAACCACCGAGTACGCGAATGCACATAATTTCTTTCGCACCGGTGTTGTCGGCTACTTTGAGGTAAGTCTGTTGCTGTATCACAGTTATAGCCTCCTTAGAAAATTATTTCGCTTTCTCGATGATCTCGACTACACGCCATCTCTTATCCTTTGAGAGGGGACGTGTTTCCATAACAAGAACTCTGTCGCCTATTCCGCACTCATTGTTCTCGTCATGAGCCTTGATTTTAACTGTACGGTTAATGATCTTATTGTAAAGCGGATGCTTAACTCTGTCCTTGATTGAAACAACGACGGTCTTCTGCATCTTATCGCTTGTTACGATACCAACCTGAGTTTTTCTGAGGTTTCTTTCACTCATTTTAAAAGTCCTCCCTTTCCTTAGCCTTGAGCGCCGTGTAATTCAACATCGCGCATAACGGTTTTGATTCTTGCGATGTCTTTTTTAACGGCACTTATGCGCATTGGATTATCGAGTTGGTTGATGGCCTGCTGGAAGCGTAATTTGAAAAGCTCATCCTTAAGCTCTGTGAGTTTAGCATCCAACTCGGAGGGGGAGAGTGCTTTTATTTCTTTTGCTTTCATTACTGCTCACCATCCTCTGACTGATCTGCCTTTGCGACAAATTTGCATTTAATCGGAAGCTTGTTTGCTGCAAGACGCATAGCCTCACGAGCTGCTTCCTCGGGAACACCGGCGATTTCGAAAAGAACTCTGCCGGGCTTAACTACTGCTACCCAATATTCGGGAGAGCCTTTACCGGAACCCATTCGGGTCTCAGCCGGTTTTTCTGTAATCGGCTTATCCGGGAAGATCTTTATCCAAACCTGGCCGCCACGCTTAATGTATCTTGTCATAGCGATACGGGCTGCCTCTATCTGGTTTGCGGTTATCCATGCGGGCTCGGTTGCTACAAGGCCGAAGTCACCGTAAGTTACTTTATTTCCTCTTAAAGCCTTACCGGTAAGACGTCCTCTTTGAACTCTGCGGTATTTAACTCTCTTAGGTAATAACATTATTTAGTGCCTCCTTCCTTTTCCTTGCGAGGCCTGCGGTTGTCGTGAAGGACTTCACCTTTGTAAAGCCAAACCTTTACGCCGACACGACCGTAAGTCGTTTTAGCCTCTGCGAAGCCGTAATCAATGTCGGCACGCATGGTCTGAAGCGGAATGGTACCCTCATGGTACTGCTCGGTACGTGCGATTTCAGCACCTCCGAGACGGCCGCTTACCTGAATCTTAATGCCCTTTGCGCCGAGCTTCATTGTTCTGCCGATAGCCTGTTTAAGAGCGCGGCGGAAAGAAACTCGTCTTTCAAGCTGACCTGCGATATTCTCTGCTACAAGCTGAGAATCAAGGTCGGGCTGCTTGATTTCTACGATATTGATGAAAACGTCTTTGTCTTCACCGAGTTTTGCTTTGCATACATCCTTGAGCTTCTCGATCTCAGCACCGCCCTTACCGATAACCATACCGGGCTTAGCGCAGTGAATGTTGATGCGGACTCTCTTGGGATCTCTTTCGATTTCGACCTTCGGAACGCCTGCGGGAGCAAGAGTGCTGAGTAGGTAGTTACGAAGCTCATAGTCCGAAATAAGAGTGTTGCCGAAGTCCTTTTTGCCGGCGTACCAGCGGGACTCCCAATCCTTTATAACGCCGACACGGAAGCCGGTAGGATTTATTTTCTGGCCCATTTTATTACCTCCTCCTTACTTACTCTGCTTCTTTAACCACAAGGGTTATATGCGAGGTTTTCTTGTTTATTCTGTATGCGCGGCCCTGTGCTCTCGGACGAATACGTTTAAGAGTCGGACCCTGGTCTACCTTGCACTCCGAAACGAAGAGCGATGAGGTATCCATATCTTTGTTTTCTGCATTAGCCATTGCAGACTTCAAAAGCTTTTCAAGCGGTTCACACGCAGCCTTCGGTGTGTACTTGAGAATAGCTAATGCTTCGTCGCAAGGCTTATTTCTGATAAGATCAAGTACGATCTGCACCTTACGGGGAGCGATGCGTACGTGAGTTGCCTTAGCAGTTGCTTCCATTAGTTAATACACTCCTTTCGCTGATTAGTTTGTTGTCTTTGATCCGCTGTGACCTCTGAAGGTTCTTGTCGGAGCAAATTCACCAAGCTTGTGACCAACCATATCCTCTGTAACATAAACCGGAACGTGCTTGCGGCCGTCGTGAACTGCAAACGTGTGTCCGACGAAGTCCGGGAATATAGTCGAGCTGCGGCTCCATGTTTTGAGAACGATCTTTTCGCCGTTCTTGTTCATTTCTTCAACCTTGCGAAGCAGTTTCGGTGCAACGTAAGGGCCTTTTTTAGTACTTCTGCTCATAATCTACACTCCTTTCGACTTACTTGCTGTTACGGCGCTTAACTATAAGCTTATCCGAACGGTTCTTCTTAGCTCTGGTCTTATAACCGAGAGCGGGCTTGCCCCACGGTGTGCAGGGACCGGGACGTCCTACCGGAGCCTTACCTTCACCACCGCCGTGCGGGTGGTCGTTCGGGTTCATTACAGAACCGCGGACTGTCGGGCGGATACCGAGGTGACGGGTACGTCCTGCCTTACCGAGCTTGACATTTTCGTGGTCGGTGTTGCCAACTGTGCCTACTGTTGCCATGCAGGTTGCGGGAACATTTCTGAGCTCGCCAGAGGGTAAACGAAGGAGCGCATATACGCCCTCTTTAGCCATAAGCTGAGCGGAGTTACCTGCCGAACGTGCGAGCTGGCCGCCGCGTCCGGGATAAAGCTCAACGTTGTGAACTACGGTACCGGTCGGGATATTTGTAAGAGGAAGTGCGTTGCCGGTTTTGATGTCGGCGTCTGCGCCTGCCTCAACCTTGTCGCCTACCTTGAGGCCTACCGGAGCGAGGATGTATCTCTTCTCGCCGTCGGCATACTGGATAAGAGCGATATGAGACGAACGGTTGGGATCGTACTCAAGTGTGAGGACTGTTGCCTCGCCTGCCTTATCTCTCTTGAAGTCAATCACGCGGTACTTTCTGCGGTTTCCGCCGCCGCGATGACGGACTGTGATTCTTCCGTAGCTGTTTCTGCCGGCGTTCTTTGAAAGAGGCTCTAAGAGGCTTCTCTCGGGAGCTACCTTTGAAAGCTCGGAATAATCTGTTACCGACATATTTCTTCTTGAGTTAATTGTCGGCTTATAGACTTTTATAGACATTTTTTCACTCTCCTTGATCCGGCTTAGCGGAGTATGTCGGACTCCATACATTGCCGGATGGATAAATCAAATTTAATTACTGCCGGTAAAATTACATCATATTATCGAAGAACTCAATTGTCTTTGAATCCTCGGTAAGTGTAACGATTGCTTTCTTCCAAGAAGAAGTATAACCTTCGTTATTGCCGTATCTTCTCTTCTGACCTCTGACGTTCATGGTGTTGACGTCCTTAACCTTTACGTCGAAGAGCTTTTCAACAGCCTCTCTGATCTCGGGCTTGGTTGCTGTTTTGGCAACACGGAAAGCATATTTCTTTTCAGCGATACCGGTCATTGTTTCCTCTGTTATTACCGGACGGAGGATTATGTCTTGTGCAAGCTTCATTATGCGTAAACCTCCTCTATCTTAGCAACGGCATCCTTAAGAACAACGATGGTGTTGCAGTTGAGGATATCGTATACATTGAGTGTGTTCACAAGAGAAACGTTGGTGCCCTCAATGTTGCGGGCGCTCTTGTAAAGAACATCGTTCTTTTCGGGGAGAACGATAAGAGTCTTTTTGCCTGCCTTTACGGCCGAGAGGATATTAGCCATCTCTTTTGTTTTGATAGCGTCCATTGAGAAATCGTCAACAACGATCATCTCGTCGGCAGCTACCTTTGAAGAAAGCGCAGACTTCATAGCGAGTCTTCTTACCTTCTTATTTACATCAAAGCCGTAATCACGCGGCTTCGGGCCGAGTGCGATACCGCCGTGAGTCCACTGCGGAGCTCTCGTTGAGCCCTGTCTTGCGCGGCCGGTGCCCTTCTGCTTCCAGGGCTTTTTGCCGCCGCCGGAGACCTCAGAACGAGTAAGTGTTGACTGAGTGCCCTGACGCTGATTTGCGAGATAATTGACGACTACGAGATGCATAGCCGATTTGTTGGGCTCGATAGCGAATATTTCGTCTTTAAGCTCGATATCCGATACTTTCTTGCCTGTTTTATCAAGTACTGCTAATTTAGCCATTATTCAACACTCCTTTCTTACTTACTCTTAACTGTATCTGCGAGAACGACGATTCCGCCCTTCGGGCCGGGAATTGCGCCCTTGACAGCTATAAGATTGTTTTCTGCGTCGACCTTTACGATGTCAAGATTCTGAACCGTAACTCTCTCCGTGCCGAGATGACCGGCGAGCTTCTTGCCCTTGAATACTCTTGAAGGATCGGAGCAAGCACCGAGTGAACCGGCATGTCTTGCAACAGGACCCGAACCGTGAGTTTCTTTAAGGCGTGAGAAGTTCCATCTCTTGATGGCACCAGCTGTGCCCTTACCTTTGCTTGTGCCGACAACGTCAACTCTGTCGCCGACTGCGAATACGTCAGCCTTGAGGATGTCGCCGACGTTCAGAGCGCTTGTATCAGCGAGTCTGAACTCCTTGAGCACCTTCTTCGGTGCTACGTCAGCCTTCTTGAAGTGACCTGCCTGCGGCTTGTTCACACGGCTGATTTTAACCTCGCCGAAGCCTACCTGAACGGCTTCGTAACCGTCGTTTTCAACGGTTTTCTTCTGCACTACTGTGCAGGGACCGGCCTCAACTACTGTTACCGGGATAACGTTTCCGTTATCGTCGAAGATCTGTGTCATACCGATCTTCTTACCAATAAGACCTTTTTGCATTTTTATTTTCCTCCTTTGGTTATTGGTCGGCTTTCGCCGACTTGACCTGTAAGCGCAAAATCAAAATCAGAGCTTGATTTCGATGTCTACGCCTGCGGGAAGCTCGAGACTCGTCAGAGCTTCAACGGTTTTGTTTGAAGGTCTGAGTATGTCGATAAGCCTTTTGTGTGTTCTCTGCTCAAACTGCTCACGGCTGTCCTTATACTTATGAACAGCGCGGAGGATTGTAACTACTTCCTTGTCTGTGGGAAGCGGAACGGGACCGGAAACCTGAGCACCTGTGCGCTTTGCGGTCTCAACGATTTTTTCCGAAGCCTTGTCAACAAGGTCATGATCGTAGCCCTTGAGCCTGATTCTGATTTTCTTTCCTTTTGCGGTAGCCATTTTTTTGCCTCCTTGATATTTAGGGCAAGCTTTTTTGCAACCCTGCCGGGTGTTTCCACCATTCTCTTTTTAAAATCCGAAAAACCAATGTTTTCCGGACGGCACAAAAAAGCACACAGCATCCTTATTTCACGGCAGAGGTTGGGTTCTCGGCCGGAAAAAGAAGCTTATTAGTTCGCCCGGTTTTAAAATCGGACATACTCCGCGGTAATTCCCTGCATCAAAGTGCAGCCACCTACCGCATCATCGCATATCAAGCTGCGTATAAAAAGGCATAATACGCCCTTTCCACGCGTGCTAAAGTAGTTTAACACAAAAGACCGGCAAATGCAACAACTTTTTTCAAAAAAGTTCATTAAAAAAGCTGAAATTTTTTTGTCATCCGTTCCGCGTGTTCACACTACACAATATATAGTGTTTTTAGCTCCATATCGGCAAATATGCGAAGCTTTTTCTCCGTAAAAAAGTTCCGTTACACCGACGCCGTATATTATATATATAATAGTATGGGATTTTTCGGCATTAAAACAAAAAAGTATTGTGTTACCGTCATTTGCGCGGCAAATCGAATAAATCATCTGTTCTGCCTGTTCTTGTCGGTTGACATTCGGTTAAGAATACTATAAAATTATATATTGATATTTTCGCGCACAGCCGGTGCGCTAAATACTTATAAAGGGTGATTAACCAATATGAAAAACACAGAAAAGACCATGGATCAGATAGTTGCTCTCTGCAAAAGCAGAGGTTTTGTCTATCCCGGCAGCGAAATTTACGGCGGCCTTTCAAACTCCTGGGACTACGGCCCGCTCGGCGTTGAATTCAAAAACAACGTAAAAAAAGCCTGGTGGAAAAAGTTTGTTCAGGAAAATCCTCACAACGTAGGACTTGACTCGGCCATACTTATGAACCCCGAGGTTTGGGTTGCAACAGGCCACGTAGGCGGCTTCTCCGACCCGCTTATGGACTGCCGCGACTGCAAAACAAGACACAGAGCAGATAAGCTTATCGAGGACTTCAGCGGTCAGTCGGCAGACGGCTGGACCAACGAAGAGATGAAAAAATACATCGAGGACAACGGCATAACCTGCCCGAACTGCGGCTCAAAGAACTTTACCGATATTCGTCAGTTTAACCTTATGTTTAAGACGTTCCAGGGCGTAACAGAGGACGCGAAGAACCAAATCTATTTGAGACCTGAAACGGCACAGGGTATATTCGTAAACTTTCAGAATATCCAGAGAACCACAAGAAAAAAGGTTCCCTTCGGCGTTTGCCAGGTAGGTAAATCCTTCAGGAACGAGATAACTCCCGGCAACTTCATATTCAGAATACGTGAATTTGAGCAGATGGAGTGCGAATTCTTCTGCAAGCCCGACACCGACCTCGAATGGTTTGATTATTGGAGAAGCTACTGCCACAATTGGCTTCTCAACCTCGGACTTCACGACGACAATCTTCGCCTGCGCGACCACGCAAAAGAAGAGCTTTCATTCTACTCAAAGGCAACCACAGACATCGAATATCTCTTCCCGTTCGGCTGGGGTGAGCTTTGGGGTATTGCCGACAGAACCGACTACGACCTCACAAGACATCAGGAGCAATCGGGCAAGGACCTCTCATACTTTGACCAGGAGGAAAACAGAAAATATATCCCCTACGTCATAGAACCGTCACTCGGTGCGGACAGAGTTGCACTCGCGTTCCTTTGCGACGCTTACGACGAAGAGGTAATTGACGAAGCAAAGAACGACAAGCGAATTGTTTTAAGACTTCATCCGGCTCTTGCGCCCATGAAAGCGGCGGTGCTTCCGCTCTCAAAGAAGCTCTCGGAGGAAGCAGGTAACATTTATGCCGAGCTTTCAAAGCACTTCTCAGTCGATTACGATGACGCCGGCTCAATAGGCAAGCGTTATCGCCGTCAGGATGAAATCGGTACTCCGTTCTCAATAACCTATGACTTCGACAGCAAAGAGGACGGCTGCGTTACAGTTCGTGACAGAGACACTATGGAGCAGACAAGAATACCTGTTTCAGGCCTTGTAAAATACATTGAAGAAAGACTCGAATTTTAACATTCGCAAGGGTAACCATTATGGCAGAGGATAAAGTTAAAAAGCTTTTGCTTATTGTAAATCCGGTTTCCGGCAAAAAAATGGCAAAACGGTATATGATGAAAATGATAAACCGTTTTGACGAGGCCGGATACAGCGTCACAGCCTGCTGCACGCAAAAAAACAAAAATGCGTATGACATCACGCTCTCAAGAGGCGCCGGCTTCGATTTGATAGTTTGCGTCGGCGGCGACGGAACCTTAAAGGAAACCGTTGCCGGAGTTATGAAGCTCGGCAAGGATATTCCGCTCGGATTCATTCCGCTCGGCTCCACAAACGATTTTGCCAAATCGCTCGGTATTCCCATCGATGTCAGCGATGCCGTAGATGCCATAATCAACGGTACGCCAATGCCGGTTGATATGGGTGTGTTCGGAAAAGACAGCTTTATATATGTCGCGGGCTTCGGCAACTTTACCGCAATATCGTATTCGGCCAACCAAAAGGTCAAAAACGTTCTCGGCAAAAACGCTTACTATTTGCAGGCCGTGGGCGAATTCTTCAAAATGAAGCCTTTTCACGCCAAGGTTATAGCCGACGGCGAGGTTTTTGAGGGCGACTATTTTTACGGCGCATTTTCAAATTCGTACTCGGTCGGCGGTATGCCGGTTCTTCACAATATGGGCGTTGAGTTTAACGACGGACTTTTTGAAATGGTACTTGTGGATATGTTCAAAAATCCCGGAGAAATCGCATATCTTGCAAATTCCATGGTGCGTAAAAATGTCAAGAACAACCGTCTTGTCACAATAAGACATTGTAAAAACGTCAAATTTATATTCGACAAGCCGACACCGTTTACGCTTGACGGCGAATACGGCGGAGCTTTTACCGAAATAGACGCTTCGTGTATACATAACGCAGTACGCATAATGCTTCATAGGAGCGACTGGGTCGAGCTGCCGAATGACTCCTCCGCTGTAAAATCGGAGGACGAAAAAGAGCCTGTTGAGGCAAAATAGCATAATATTAAATCGGAAACGGCATAAAAAACGATCGCATTTCATCAACTGAAAAGGGTTGTAAAAACAAATGTTTTTACAACCCTTTATTATTTGTCCGAGGCTTCAGGTGAAGCAATCAGCTCATTTCGAGAGCCGCCTCGCGGTCATGCTCGATTGCCTTGCGGCGCGCCTCTTCAAGCATCATATTTTTAACCTTCATAAGGCGTATTGTAGAGCTTCGCTCATTTTCGTCGAGCTTCATAGAAATGTATTTTATGGTTTCCTCATACTGGGGTATCATAACGTGTTCAAGCGCATTTACTCGGCGTCTTGTCTTTTCTATTTCTGCGGACATAAGCTGGCACGACTTTTCGACCTCGGCAAGACGCAGCATATACGGCATTATATCCGACAGCGATTTTACCGCCGCATCAAGGTCGGACGATGTAAACGCAAAGCCGTATGAATATATATCGTTTTCATCGGCGGTTTTAAGCTTAGTATCAAAAACAGGAAGCATTACGCTCATCACATTTTTTTCGCTGACGTCAAGGCTCATCTTCTGAGACGGCATCATAAGAGCAACATCAAGAGATGAGTCGCTCATAACCGAGCGCGCCAAAGCCATATGCCTGTTTGACTCCTCTATGCCCTCCTCCACCTTGCGGCGCAATTCCTTGTTTTCTCTTACAAGGTCGAGGAAACGGCGCATCAGCTCATCCTGCTTGTCTTTTAAAAGCTTATGTCCGCGCCTTGCGGTCGTAAGCTTTCTCTTCAGATTAGTGAGCTCCATTCTTGTCGGATTCACATTAAGTCTTGCCAAAAACGGTTCCTCCTTTCGAGAAGTTAATGCACCGGGTTATTTTTTGTCGTAATACTCGTCAAGCAGCTCGTCGCTGATACGTTTAAGCTCGCTTCTCGGAAGAATTCTGAGCAGCTTCCAGCCTATATCGAGCGTTTCTTCTATGGAGCGGTTTGTATTGTAGCCCTGAGACACATATTCCTTTTCAAACTCATCGGCAAATTTTGCGTAGAGCTTATCTATATCGGTGAGTGCAGCCTCGCCGAGAACCACCATAAGCTCCTTTGCGTCTTTACCTCTTGCATATGCGGAGAAGAGCTGGTTCATGGTGTTTGAGTGGTCTTTTCTCGTTTTGCCCTCACCTATGCCCTTATCCTTAAGTCTCGAAAGCGACGGTAAAACGTCAATAGGCGGCGTAATTCCGCGGCGGTAAAGGTCACGGCTCAAAATAATCTGACCCTCTGTGATATATCCCGTAAGGTCGGGAATCGGGTGGGTCTTGTCGTCCTCGGGCATGGTAAGAATGGGTATCATGGTGATACTTCCGTTTTTACCGCGCTGACGACCGGCTCTCTCGTAAATGGACGCAAGGTCGGTGTACATATATCCGGGATAACCGCGTCGGCTCGGAACCTCTTTTCTTGCTGCCGAAACCTCGCGGAGCGCGTCCGCATAGTTCGTTATATCGGTTAAAATTACAAGCACGTGCATACCCTTGTCAAATGCGAGGTATTCCGCGGCTGTAAGTGCCATTTTGGGCGTAGCTATACGCTCAATTGCAGGGTCGTTCGCAAGATTCGAGAACATAACCGTTCTGTCTATGGCACCCGTTTCCTTAAACGACTGAATAAAGAAATCGGACTCCTCAAAGGTAATACCCATGGCGGCAAAGACAACGGCGAATTTTTCATCGGCCGAGCGTACCTTTGCCTGCCTTGCTATCTGAGCGGCAAGCTGTGCGTGCGGAAGACCCGAAGCCGAGAAGATGGGAAGCTTTTGACCTCTTACAAGGGTGTTAAGTCCGTCTATCGCGGAAACGCCCGTCTGTATAAATTCCTGCGGATAAGCTCTCGCCGCCGGATTCATAGGCATACCGTTTACATTCATTCTCTTTTCGGGGATTATTTCGGGGCCGCCGTCTATGGGCCTGCCGAGTCCGTCAAATACTCTGCCGAGCATATCCTCGGAAACTCCAAGCTCCATCATTCTGCCGAGGAAGCGCACCTTGCTGTTTGAAAGGTTTATGCCTGTGGACGCCTCGAACAGCTGAACGAGAGCATCTGTTCCGTTGACCTCAAGCACACGGCACCTTCTTGTCTCGCCGCTTTCAAGCTCGATTTCGCCGAGCTCGTCATATTTGACTCCCTCAACCTCTTTTACGAGCATAAGAGGTCCTGCTACCTCCTGAACGGTTCTGTATTCCTTAGGCATCAGTCATCCTCCCCTTCTTTTACTGCCTCGGCGAGTTCCGAGGAAAGTCTTTCGTCTATCTCGGCAAATTCTTTGTCGATGTCTTCTTCTTTAACGTATTTAAATCTGCCTATCGCCTCTCTTACGGGCAACGCGGCGATTTTTTCTATATCCGCGCCCTTATTCAATGCGTCGAGCGAGCGGTCATAATACATAAGCATAAGCTTCATCATAAAGCACTGCTTTTTAAGACTTGTGTAGGTGTCGATTTCGTGGAATGCGAGCTGATGCAGGAAGTCCTCGCGAATACTTCTCGCCGCCTCCATTTTAAGTCTGTCGGAGGGTGACAGGGCGTCCATACCGACAAGCTTTACTATTTCGTCAAGCGACGCTTCGTCGGAAAGAATACCCATTATACGAGTACGCATATTCGTCCAATCCTTGTCGACATTTTCGTTGAACCATTTTCCGAGGCTGTCGGCATAGAGCGAATAAGACGTAAGCCAGTTGATAGCCGGGAAGTGACGCTTATATGCGAGCGCGGAATCAAGCCCCCAGAATACCTTTACTATTCTCAGAGTTGCCTGAGATACCGGCTCCGAAATGTCGCCGCCGGGAGGCGATACGGCGCCTATTACCGAAAGCGAGCCCTCTTTGTCGTCCGAGCCGAGAGTGACTATACGTCCGGCGCGCTCATAGAACTGAGCGAGTCGCGAACCGAGGTATGCGGGGTAGCCCTCTTCGCCGGGCATTTCTTCAAGTCTGCCCGACATTTCACGCAGAGCCTCTGCCCAACGTGAGGTGGAGTCCGCCATAAGTGCCACGGAATAGCCCATATCGCGGTAATATTCGGCAATTGTAATGCCTGTATAAATAGAAGCTTCACGAGCCGCAACGGGCATATCCGAAGTGTTCGCTATAAGAACCGTGCGCTCCATAAGTGATTTGCCTGTGTGCGGATCTATAAGCTCGGGGAATTCGTTTAAAACGTCGGTCATCTCATTGCCGCGTTCACCGCAGCCTATATAGACAACTATATCAGCCTCTGCCCATTTTGCGAGCTGATGCTGAGTTACGGTTTTACCGCTTCCGAAAGGACCGGGTATTGCGGCAACGCCGCCCTTTGCTATCGGGAAAAGCGCGTCTATAACACGCTGACCCGTGATAAGCGGAACGTCGGGAGACAGCTTTTTCTTGTACGGTCTGCCGCGCCTTACGGGCCACTTCTGCATAAGCTTTACGGGAACAACGGTGCCGTCGTCCTTTTCTATTTCGCCTATCGTATCTTCAACCGTGTAGTCGCCCTCCGAAAGGCTCTTCACCTTGCCGGAAACGCCTATCGGCACCATTATTTTGTGGCGGACAATATCGGTCTCCTGAACAAAGCCGAGCTCATCGCCCGATGTCACGTATGCGCCGATTTCGGCGGTGACGTTAAAATGCCACTTTTTCTCTCGCGAGAGTGACGGCACCTCTACGCCTCTGGGCAAGTTGTTGCCAACCTTTTTCATTATTTCGACAAGCGGTCTTTGAATACCGTCGAATATTCCTTCGATAAGTCCCGGGCCGAGCTCAACGCTCAACGGTTCTTCCGTGGATTCAACAGGCTCGCCCGTGCCGAGACCTGAGGTGTCCTCATATACCTGAATTGACGCCTTATCGCCGTGCATCTCGATTATCTCGCCGATAAGCCTTTTGTCGCTTACCCTGACAACGTCGAACATATTTGCGTCACGCATATGCTCGGCAACTACGAGAGGTCCGGCTACTTTGAGTATTGTTCCTTTGCTCATATCTGTTCCACCCTTCAAAGGTTTGGTTGATTTTACGAGTTTAGCGGCTGCGGCTGCGCCGCATACCGTTTTTTAATTATTATGGATTTATTTTAAGTGCGGATATGTGTTGTACGGTGCATATTTCACACCTAAATTCAGTCAAAAACCATTTGTATTATTATGATACCGTTTAAATTAACGGCTTGATGTGCGTTGCCGTGGGATTTTCTTTTGCCCCGAAGCGTACAAAGGTACGCGAGCGTGTGAAAAATTTTCTCGGGATTGCACCAAATTCTACATCAATTTTAATTAAGGGCTTGATGTGCGTTACCGTGGGATTTTCTTTTGCCCCGACACGTACTTACGGTACGCGAGCGGATAAAAAATTTTCTCAAATGCGTGCTAAAACCCTAACATTGAATTTTAATTAAGGCGTTTTGGTGCGTAGATGGGAAATTTTCTTTTGTCCCGAAGCGTACTGCGGTACGCGAGCGGGCGAAAAAAATTTCTCAGATGCGTGCTAAAACCCTTAATTAACGATGTCGGAACCGACGGCTCGCTCTACATATCCGCTTACCTCTCTCATTCCGAGTCCCGTATTGCCGGCGACTCCGGGAATGGGGATTATGGCCGGGAGAGGGCTGTCTTTGAAGCGCTCGATTTCCGGGGAAATGAGCTCTGCAAGAGCCTCGGTTATAAAGATAACGGCGTAGCCCTCCTCGGCAAGCTTTTTGAGCTTGTGCGAAGCGCTCTGCGGATCGTCCTCGGGAAATACGGAAAGCCCGAGCGACGCAAAGCCGTAAATACTGTCGCGGTCGCCCATTGCGGCTATTTTATACATACAGTTCACGCATCCTTTCACGGACTGTTTCTTCACTCGTGCCGTTGAATTTCGCCGACAAAATTATACGCACACAACCTATTTCGGTCATTCGCGCAAAGATGTATGCGGCAATCGGACCGAGCCCGAAGGCTGTATATTTTGCTTTTTTCATATTCTCCATAACAGCATCGTCACAATATTTTTCAAAGGCAGACGGGCTGTTTTTAAGAGATTCGGCAAAAGACTCAAGTCCGAGCGACGAAACGAAGTCATAAAGAGCTTCAGCTCCCTGCAAAGAAGCGTCAATCAAATCCGCCTTTTTTATTTCGGGTATGTCAGGAAGCGCTTCTTCAAGAAATCCGCGTTTTTTATTTGTAAGAATGGCGCGATAAGCGGTTTTTAACACCGCCGATTTTATAAATATGTCGCCGTATGCGGCAACAATATCATTATCGGCACTTTTCGCAAATCCCGACATAGCCTCAAGGCAGGCTCTGTCTGCGGCTATATCGCAGAGCTGACCGTTTTCGGTTTTGGTTATAACCTCAAGGCATTTTTTTGCGGCATCGGAAATAAAATCCGGGAGGGAGTCAAAATCACGCTCTTTGACCGCTTTTAAAAGCAACTCCTTTGGTATTACAGACGGTGAAACAAGATATTTTTCCGCGTCATCTCCCGTTTTTTCGCTCTTGAGAACCGCTTTTAAATTCTGGAAATCGTTTTTTACAATAAATATATCGAGAGCCTCGGCACTCGGTGCGACCGACTTTATCAGCGACCACGTTTTTTCGGTTTCGCCGTCAAGCATAGCGGAATAATCGCTGCCGAAGGACGTGTCGTAGCCCTTGCCGTCTAAAAGCGTGAGCGCCGTCTTGTAATCGGGAGCGTCTATAAGCGCGTCAATATCGGCACGCGAGAGAAGCGACAGCTCGTTAGCTCTTATATTTGCTACCGCATAAAGATAGTTGTTATCCATTTAAACGCTTCCCTCCTTTATATCAGTTAAAAAGTAATTTGTTAAGCTCGTCAAAAAGCTCGTCGCGCTTTTCCGAAACAAGCGACGAAAAGGTGCAGTTTACGTCAATGTCGCCGTAAACAAGCATAAATCCGCTGTCTATGTCGCACGGCTCTCCGAGAGAGACGCTGCCCTTACCGGAAAGAGCGGAATTTACGTTGCTTATGAAATTCTGCGGCAGCTTTGCGGTGTCATCTTTCGAGAAACGCATAACGCCGTCTCCCGAGATCGCATTTTTAACGGCAAGCTCCTTCAGCATTTCAAAATACTCTCTTTTCGGGAGAGCCTTTAAGACATCTACCGCCCTGCCGAGCATATCCTCTATGGCCTCGATTTTACCCTCGAGAACCGTCTGCTTCTTTTTTAGCTCGGCGGAGCTTTTGGCTGAAGCCAAAACGGAGGCAACCTCTGCGGCAGTCCTCTCTTCGCTCTGAGCTTTCATCTCGGAAACCTTTTTTTCGGCGGCAAGGGATATCTCCTCAGCCTTTTTGTTTGCTTCATCGGAAATTTCTTTTATACGCTGTGACGAGTCCGAGCCTATTTCTGAAATAATTTTATCTAATCCCGTCATAAAGCTTCACCCTTAACCGATGTTGAGGTTCAAAATCATAAGAATCGAAATAAGAAGAGCGAGAACGGCGTATGTCTCAACCATTGCGGCAAGAACCATTGCCTTACTCTGTCCCTCGGGCTTCTTTGCAACTACCGAAACACCCGAAGCCGCAACTCTTGCCTGAGCAATTGCCGAGAAATAACCGACTATTGCCATAGGCAGGCACGCGCCGAGAAGCATAAGTCCCTGTGAAACCGTAAGCTCGGCGGGAGAACCCGAGAGAAGCTTTGTTTTAACAAGAACCATTATTGCGGTAATGAAGCCGTAAAGGCCCTGTGTACCGGGAAGAATCTGAAGAATAAGCACCTTAGTGAATTTTGACAAATCCTCCGTGAGAAGACCTGCGGCGGCCTCACCTACAAGGCCTACGCCCTTTGCCGAACCGAGTCCGCTGAGAAGTGCCGCTAACGCCGCTCCGACGATAGCCAATACCAAACCCATATTATCCATTACTGATTTCCTCCTTGAATTTGAAAGTTTTGGAATTTGCTTTAAGAGGGGTAAATTTCTTTCCGCCGCCGTTATAGAATTTCGAGAAAAATTCCACGTACTGCAAGCGGTTTGTATGAACATAAGCGCCTATGACGTTTATTCCGAAGTTTACCGTGTGTCCGAAAACGAACACCACCGCGAGAACTATTGCCTTCGCGACCTTATTGGTCGGCAAAGCACCCATCATATTGACTACGCTGCCGATTATGCCGGTAACAAGTCCGAGTGCCAAAAGCCTTGCGTATGAAAGAATGTCGCTGAGATAGCCCGAAATCGTGTTGTACACGGCGTAAAGTCCGGAGCCGATTTTGCCGAAGAACGACTTTGACTCCCTGCCTGCCGTGAGGACTATTATGATTACGCCGGCTATTGCACAATATTTGCCGACCGTTTTTATATCCGACGGAACGTCTATAATCATACCGGCGCAAAGCGGAAGCGCACCGCCGACAGCAAGGTAAACGGACAGCGTATCGCATACCGCCCAAAACCTTTGCCCGTCGCGCCACTCCATATAGCCCTTGATGCCGACGCCCACAAAAAGATGAACGACGCCGAACAAAAAGCACCACAGCATGGTGGTCATCAGCTGCTCCTGCGGGTCAAGCCACGCATACAACCGTATTTTCGGCAGTCCGATGAAATCGTACCTTACGATATTGATTATGTCTCCGAAAAAGCTTCCGAACATAATTCCCCAAAACATTGTGGAAATACCGCAGTACATATACATCATAACCGTTTTTCGCTTTTGCCCCTCAGGCTTGCATTTAAGCAAAATAAACAGCGTTGCCAAAAACATTATGAGACCGTAGCCCGCGTCCGAAAACATCATACCGAAGAAGCAGTAATAGAAAAATGCCATAATCGCATTCGGGTCTATATCGTGCTTGCCCGGAAGAGCGTACATTTCGGTTATCTCTTCAACCGGTGCGGCAAAATCATTATTTTTAAGAAGCACCGGTTCGTTTTCGTCGTCCTCGGGAACATCGCTTATCGTTACGGCAACAGTAAACCTCTCTTCAAGGCCCTTGACCGTTTTTTCACAGTACCGCTCCGGAATGTAGCCCTCAAAATAGAAAACGTTGCGGCTGAGAGACATCTTTTTAAACGCCTCGTATTTGTCTTTCCTTATCGTGAGGAAATCAATGAGAAAGTCTATATCCTCACGGTATGACGACAGCTCTCTTATTTTTTCCTCGTCGCCGTCAATGTCCGACGAAAGCGCTTCGATATTTTTTCCGTGGCGTTCCATTGCCGCTTTGATATTCTCGTTATCGCCGCCCGACGCTCTCACAAAATTCAGACTTCGCAGATAATCGTATACTCGCCTTGAGTCCTTTTTTAAACAGATGACAACGATTATGCTCTGCGTATTTGAAGAGGAAACGACCTCGCAGTCGAGAGCGGTTAAGTCCGGCAAAGCCGCGGCAAAACCGGCCTTGAGAGCCTCTTCTGTGCACTCGTCCGGGAGCGACCCCACGAACACCTCCGTGTGCCTTGTCCCCGTTGTATTCGGCGGAATATCAAGCCTTTCCCACGGAATCAGAGCCTCTCTTGCGGTCTGCTCACGGATAATGTCGGCCTTTTTGTCGGCTATCTCCTTTTTTATGTCGATAATTTCCCGACACTTTGCCATTGCCACGTCCGTCTTTTCAGATTCCTCGTAAAAATCGGACAGCTCGACTTCTTTTCGGGGCAAAAAAGAGTCAGTAAGCTTCTTTTTTTCCGGCGAATAAAATGAAATTGTCTCTCTTGCGTTCTCTGCGGTTTGCAAAAGTCTTTCAAGCTGTGATACGCTCGAATCGGTGTCGGTGTAATACATAGACTCCGGCGCGTCGCACTTTTCAACCTGAACCGTGCCCTTTCGCTGCAGGTAATCTATAATATCCTTGCTCTCGCCGAGCATCGCCAAAAGCTCGATTTTTTTCATTTTCAATTTTGCCGTAAGCCATCACCTCACTTTGCAAAATATTATATCATTTAAGTAATGTATCCTTTACGATGCCGACAGCCTCCGAAAGCTTTTCCGCAGACTGTTTTTTCAATCCGTCCGCGTACCTTTGAGCCTCCTTTACAGCCTCGGTAACGATAACCTCTGCCGTATCTTTGGCTTTTTTGATTTCGGCGGCCTCATATACGGCACATTCCTTCTCTTTCTCCGACAGGAGCTTTTCGGCGTCGTCTTTTGCTTTCTTTATAATTTTGTCGGCCTCGGACGCAGCGTTCTTTTCGTTCTCCGCCGCCTCGTTTTCCGTGGCCATAACCTTTTTCAGCATTTCTGCCGCCATACGCTTCACCTCATATCAGATTTTCATTTATTATATGCATTTTCATAAAAAACAGCTTTAGAAGAAGTATACCATAAAAAAACTGTTTTGTAATTATTTTTATAGAAAATATATTATTTTTGTAAAAATATTATCAATTTTAGTTCTCTGTATTATCAACATTAGCCTATTATACAGATTTTTTTCAAAAAAGTGTTGAATAATGAACTTGTTTATATTATAATAACGTGTGTTTATTAAATCAATAAACAAACTATGTTTGTTTGTCTAAAATCAGCAAAGGAAAGGGCGTTTAAGCAAAATGTCAGAGAAAGCAGTTGACAGCAGAGTACGCAGAACCAAAAGGCTTTTAAAACAGGGCCTCACCGAGCTTATGGCTCAAAAAAGCATAAAAAAAATAACAGTACGGGAACTTTCGGAGCTTGTAGATATAAACCGCGGTACGTTTTATCTGCATTACAAAGACATATATGACCTTGTGGAGCAAATAGAAAACGAACTGTTCCAAGAATTTGAGTCTATTCTTATGAGTTACACCATAGACGATATTTCACGCCGTCCGAAGCAGCTTTTGACCGACGTGTGCAAATTTCTCGATGAAAACCGCGATATTTGCTCGGCTCTCCTCGGAGACAACGGCGACATAAATTTCGCTCAGAAGCTCCGCGGCTTCATACGTAAAAAATGCTTTAACGACATATCCGCGGCATATAATATAAGCGATGTAGCCGAATTTGAATTTCTCTATTCGTATTTTGAGTCAGGCTTTATAGGCGTTGCGCGCTACTGGCTTCAGCATCCGGAGACAGGCAAGAGTGCCGAGGACATAGCCGATATAATCGAGAGAATATTCGTATTCGGCGTAAAAGACTATATCAAGGGAGAAAAGCGATAAGATGACCGAGCTTTTAATAAGGCTTTTTGTGGGTAAAAACGCGTCCGCAGACGACCCGAGGACGCGCACCTCTTACGGTGTGCTCTCCGGCTTTGTCGGAATAGCGGTAAACGTGATACTGACTGCCGCAAAAATTGCGGTAGGCTCTTTGACCGGCAGTATTTCAATAACCGCAGACGCCATAAACAACCTCTCCGACGCAGGCTCGTCGGTAGTTACTCTCGTCGGCTTTAAAATGGCCAAAAAGCCCGCTGACAGGGAGCATCCTTACGGGCACGGCAGAATAGAATACATATCCGCGCTGATAGTGTCCTTCCTCGTCCTTTTGATGGGCGTTGAGCTTCTGAAAAGCTCGGTTGAAAAAATCAAGGCTCCCGACGCCGTAACTTACAGCACTGCCGCTCTGGCAGTCCTGATAATATCGATACTGTTTAAGCTGTGGCTCGCATACTTCAATTATTCCGTCGGAAAAAGAATAGACTCCACAGCCAACAAGGCCGTAGTCGCCGACAGTCTTTCGGACACAGCGGCAACGGCGGCGGCTCTTATATCGCTGATAATATCAAAGTTTTCGTCGGTTCCCGTGGATGGGTGGTTCGGCCTTGTCGTATCCGGATTTATCATCTATTCTGGCATCGGTATAATAAAGGACACCGTCTCCCCCCTGCTCGGTCAGCCGCCGAAAAAGGAATTTGTGAAGCAGATTGAGGACGAAATTCTCTCATATCCCAACATAGTCGGTGTTCACGACCTTATAATCCACGACTACGGCCCCGGCAGACAGTTTGCCTCGGCTCACGCAGAGGTTCCCTCAAGCGTTGATGTTATGAAGAGCCACGACACCATTGACCTTATTGAGCGAAATATACAGAGAAAATACAATCTGCTCATTTCAATACACCTTGACCCTATCGTGGTAAACGACGCACATATAAACCGTCTGCGTGATTTGACCGAATCCGCCGTCAAGGAAATTGACACCGCGCTTTCAATACACGATTTCAGAGTGGTTGAGGGTCCCACACACTCAAATCTGATTTTCGATGTAATGGCACCCCCGGATTTTAGTCTTTCCGATCGTGAGCTTACAAATTCAATTCAAGAAAAACTAAGCAAAATAGACGAAAGATATTTCTGTGTCATTACTGTTGACCACTCTTTTAACTAATCTTTTATTTTTTGCCTTTTTTCCCTTGAAAATGACACAAAATATAGTAAAATATTATTATCTAATGTAATGCGGATAAATGACGATAATATTTATCCGCAAAAATTGTGTTTCACGGAGGAAAATTATGCCTGATTACACACAGGAGTTCACTACCATCCCTTACGGTCCGCTCGGTATCATCGCGCTCCCCGGCTGTGAAGAATTAGCCCAAAAAATCGACCGTTATCTCGTCAAATGGCGCGCTCAGAAGCAGTCTGAGCACAAAAACAGCCTTTCCTTTGCAGGATATGAAAGAGATACTTATATTATCGATGCCTCATTCCCGAGATTCGGCTCGGGCGAAGGCAAGGGCTCGCTTCATGAGTCCGTTCGCGGTTACGATATTTTTATTGTATGCGATATGTTCAACTACGGCGTGACCTACAATATGTACGGTCAAACAATTCCCATGAGTCCGGACGAGCATTTTGCCAACCTTAAAAGAGCGATTTCCGCAGTAGGCGGCAAAGCTCACAGAATAACCGTTATTATGCCCATGCTTTATGAGGGCAGACAGCACAAGCGTTCATCAAGAGAGTCCCTCGACTGTGCAATAGCTCTTCAGGAGCTCTGCAACAATATGGGCGTTGACAACATTATCACATTTGACGCTCACGACCCGAGAGTTCAGAACGCAATTCCGCTCAAGGGCTTTGAAAACGTTCAGCCCGCTTACCAGATGATAAAGGCTCTTGTAAACAACGTTGATGATTTGCATCTCGACAAAGAGCACATGATGGTAGTATCTCCCGATGAAGGCGGTATGTCACGCTGCATTTACTATTCTACCGTTCTCGGTCTTGACCTTGGTATGTTCTATAAGCGCCGCGACTATTCGAGAGTTGTCAACGGCAGGAACCCAATACTCCAGCACCAATTCCTCGGTTCAAACATAGAGGGCAAGGATGTAATGGTTGTTGACGATATGATCTCCTCCGGTGAATCAATGCTTGAGGTTGCCAAAAAATTAAAAGAGCTCGGCGCAAAGCGTATTTTTATTTTCTCGGCATTCGGTCTTTTCTGCGAAGGACTCGAAAACTTTGACAAATCCTTTGCCGAGGGCAATATCACAAAGGTATTTACAACAAACCTTGTTTACCGCACACCCGAGCTTTTACAGCGTGATTGGTACTGCGAGGTTGATATGTCTAAGTATCTTTCATACATTATCGACACCCTCAACCACGATATGTCGGTAAGCAAGCTCTTGAATCCGGCTGACAGAATTTATGCTCTCCTTGAGAGAAAAGGCTTCAAAAAAGAAACCGAATAAAAATTACAAAAGCACGGTTGACTTTGGCTGAATAATCGGCCTTCGGTCAGCCGTGTTTTTTTATGCGCCGACAAGGCAAATCAAATTCAAAGCCTCATAAAAAGAAATGGAAAAGGGAACGGCGATTTTGCCGTTCCCTTTTCGCAGGAGAAAAAATGAGGTATTATCAATATTTAGTTAAATATCTGTTTGTTTCCCAGTTGCTTACGCTGGTACGATACTCATCCCACTCGCGAAGCTTACCCTCAACATACTTCTCATAGACGTGGTCGCCGAGCGTCTCTTTCATAAACGGATCAGCCTGGAATTCATTCATGGCGTCCTCAAGAGTACCGGGGAGATAATCTATGCCGTCTGCGGCAAGCTCTTCTGCGGACATTTCAAAGATGTTCTTTGTGGTGTTCTGCGGAGGAGTAAGATTGTTTTTGATACCGTCAAGACCTGCTGCAAGGCAAAGAGCCATTTCAAGATAGGGGTTGCATGACGGGTCGGGAGAACGGAGCTCTATTCTGGTGCCCTTTCCGCGAGCTGCGGGAACACGGATAAGCGAGGAGCGGTTTGAAGCCGACCAAGCTATATATACGGGAGCTTCATATCCCGGGACAAGTCTCTTATAAGAGTTAACAAGCGGATTTGCTATGGCGGTAATGCCCTTTACGTGCTTTAATACACCCGCAATGAAGTGAAGAGCGGTCTCGGAAAGTCCAAGCTCGGAATTTTCATCATAGAAAGCGTTTTTACCGTCCTTTGTAAGCGACATATTGGTGTGCATACCGGAGCCGTTTATACCGAATACGGGCTTCGGCATAAATGTTGCATGAAGGCCGTGACGGCGCGCATAGGTCTTTACTACGTGTTTAAAGGTCATAACGTTGTCTGCGGTCTTAACAACCTCATCAAAACGGAAGTCTATCTCGTGCTGGCCCTCGGCAACTTCGTGGTGTGAAGCCTCGATTTCAAAGCCCATGCTCTCGAGCGCAAGGCAGATGTCTCTTCTGCACTGCTCACCCTGATCGGCGGGGCCCATATCAAAGTAACCCGCAACATCGCCTGTTTTTGTGGTGGGATTTCCGTCCTCATCAAGCTGGAAGAGGAAGAATTCACACTCGGGACCTACATTGAACGTATAGCCCATATCGGCAGCCTCTTTAACTACCTTTTTAAGAACGTTTCTCGGATCGCCGAGGAACGGAGTATTGCCGTCAGCGCAATAAACGTCGCAGATAAGGCGTGCAACTCTGTCCTTCCAAGGAAGTATAACGAACGAATCGTAATCGGGTCTCAAATACATATCGGACTCATTGATTCTTACGAAGCCCTCTATTGAGGAGCCATCGAACATACACTCGTTATCAAGAGCCTTTTCAAGCTGGCTCGCGGTAATTGCGACATTTTTAAGCTGACCGAAAATATCAGTAAACTGAAGTCTTATGAATTTAACGTCTTTTTCCTTTGCGATGCGAAGTACATCTTCTTTTGTGTAACCCATTTTAAATCTCCTTTCAAATATAAAAAAAGGGCAGCGAGATCTTTTAAAAGACCTCGTTGCCTTTCATTTATGCATTCATTATATCACCGACAAGGCTTTTGTCAATGCAAAATCCGTCAAAAAACGTCTTTTTGTAGTTTTGAACAAAAGAAGATGAAAAGTCATCGTGTTTATAAGGCAAATTTGCTTTAAAACCGTATTTCACCTTTAAACTGCCTCCTCGGAGGGCTAAAACAATGACAGTTGCGCCGTTTTCGGGATGTCGCCGAACGCACCGACGCTTTCGAGCATTTCTATTGTGGATTTGCCGGCACCGGCGCGGCGTGCAAAATCGTCAACCGATATAAACTTACCCTCACCGTCGTCTCTTGCCTCGGCAAGCGGTATGGCGGCGCTTTCGCCTATACCGGACAGCGCTCCGAACGGCATTCTTATTTTGCCGTCCTCTATGACATATCTTGTAGCCTCGGATTTATATATATCGACCGGGAGCAGCTCTATGCCCCTTGCCATCATCTCGTTTACCACCTGCAAGGCGGTATACTGCTCTTTGTCCTTGGCTGTGGCGGTTTTGCTTCTTGTTTTATCGTCGATTTCCGCCATACGCGCCATAACGGCGGCTTTACCCTTTATTGCCACCGCCGCGTCAACTCCGTCTCCGCGCACGGTCAGAAATGCCGTGTAGTATTCGAGCGGCTTGTATATCTTATACCAGCCGAGCCTCAGCGCGGCAATTACATATGCCGCGGCATGGGCTTTAGGGAACATATACTTTATCTTGCGGCACGAATCCATATACCACTGCGGAACGTTATGCTCACGCATGGCTTCTTCGGCACCCTCGGGGAAGCCCTTTTTCGCGACTATACCCTTTCTCGTTTTCTCCATTATGTTAAACGCCATACTCGGGTCAAGCCCTGCGTGCATAAGGTAAATCATAATGCTGTCACGCGTTCCGATAACCGAAGAAATGGTGCATATACCATCCTTTATAAGGTCCTGTGCATTACCGTTCCAAACATCGGTTCCGTGTGAAAGACCGGAAATCTGCAAAAGGTCGGCAAAGGTCTTGGGCTGTGCCTCCAAAAGCATCTGGCAAACAAACGATGTGCCCATTTCGGGGATAGAGAGCGTGCCCGTTTTCCAGCTTATATCCTCGGGCGTCACGCCGAGCGGTTCGGGCGAGGTGCAGAGCTTTATTATTTCGGGGTCGCAAATATCTATGTCGGTTACGTTTATGCCCGTCATATCCTCAAGGTGCTTGTCGAGCGTGGGAACATCGTGGCCGAGCTCGTCAAGCTTCAATATGGTGTCGTGCATCGAACGGAAGTCGAAGTGCGTCGTCTCCATATCGCTTTCGGTATCGTCGGCAGGGTACTGAACGGGGGTGAAATCGTATATATCATATTCGTTCGGCACGACTACCATTCCGCCCGGGTGCTGACCCGTGGTGCGCTTAACTCCCGTACAGCCGCGCGCCAAACGATCTATCTCGGCTTTGTTAGCACGGATATTTCGCTCTTCAAGATACTTTAAAACATAGCCGTAGGCGGTCTTGTCGGCAACCGAAGCTATTGTGCCCGCTTTAAATACGTGCGTTTTGCCGAAGAGCTCCTCCGTGTATCTGTGCGCCTTTCCCTGATATTCGCCGGAGAAGTTAAGGTCGATATCGGGCGCCTTGTCACCGTGGAACCCAAGGAAGGTTTCAAACGGTATTTCGTGGCCGTCTCTTATCATTTCTGCGCCGCAATGCGGACATTTTTTAGGCGGCATATCAAAGCCCGAGCCGTACTCGCCCTTTGTGTAAAATTCGGAGTAGCGGCACTCGGGGCACCTGTAATGAGGCGGCAGCGGATTTACTTCGGAAATACCTGCCATAGACGCAACGAACGACGAGCCGACGGAGCCTCGTGAGCCTACGTGGTAACCGTGATCCTCGGAATCCCATACAAGCTTTTGAGCTATTATGTAAAGTACGGCAAATCCGTTTTTGATTATGGAATCAAGCTCACGGTTAAGTCGGTTCTCGACAATTTCGGGAACCTTGCCCTCAAATTCATACCACTTTTTAGCCTTGGTCCAGCAAATGTCTCTGAGCTGTTCCTCCGCTCCGTCTATGGAGGGCTGGAACGTGCCTATCGGGAACGGGCGTACAACATCTATCATATCGGCTATCTTGTTGGGATTTTCTATGACTATTTCGTGCGCGGTTTCCTCGCCGAGATATGAAAACTCATTGAGCATTTCCTCGGTCGTTCTGAAGTACAGCGGAGCCTGCTTATCGGCGTCGGTAAAGCCCTGAGCCGCCATAAGAATAGCGCGGTATTTTGCGTCCTCGGGGTCTATGAAGTGAACGTCGCAGGTGGCAACCACGGGCTTACCGAGCTTGTCGGCAATAGCTATAACCTTGCGGTTTATATTTTCTATATCCTCAATACAGGTTATCTTGTCAAATTCCTTGTTTTTGTCCGGATTTTTCGCCGATGGGTCGGAGTGGGCGTCAATCATAAAACGGTTGTTGCCTACGGGCTGAATTTCGAGATAGTCGTAAAACGAAGCTATCTCCATAATCTCCTGTTCGGGGCGTTCCTCAAGTATAGCGCGGTAAAGCTCGCCCGCCTCGCACGCCGAGCCGATTATAAGTCCCTCGCGGTGCTTCATTATTTCGCTCTTTGGCATTCTCGGCTTTTTGTAAAAATAGTCTATATTGGACTTTGAAATGAGCTTATACAGATTTTTAAGCCCTATATGATTCTTTACGAGAATTATCTGGTGATAGGAGCGAAGCTCCTTATATGTTTTATCCGGCTCCTTGATGTCATCTATAAAATAATCCTCAATGCCGTAAATGATTTTGATTTTGCCTGCGGCGGCGTTGCACGCCTCGGGGTAACCCTGAACACAGCCGTGGTCGGTTATGGCTATTGCCTTGTGCCCCCACTTTATGGCGCGCTCCACAAGCTTTGAGGGAGGAGTCATACCGTCCATCTGCGACATATTTGTGTGAAGATGAAGCTCAACGCGCTTTTCGGGGTAATTATCCTCTTTTTCTATCATCTGAATTGTGCTTATGCACTTAGGTTTTATTGTGTAATCGCTGCGGTACGTGTCATATTCGACCTCGCCGAACATAAGTATGTGCGCCCCGTTTTTCAGCTTTGACAGCAGCTCGTCGCAATGTTCAACCTTTGGCAGCATAACGGCGGAAAACGAATTTGTATTGTCGGTTATGTTAAAGGATACTATCTTTACCTTTCCTTTTTTCGTATCCTTGACCTCAATGCCGAAAACCTCGCCGTAAATCGTAACGGGCGTCGTGTCACCCTCTTCGGGCAAAGTGATTTCGTCTATTTTTATGGGCTGACTTCTGATATTACTGCCGAAAATCGGCTTTACACTCTCAAGATAATACGGTATGCCGTTCTTTACAATGTGCTCCTTTGGCGTATCGTCCTCCTTGACGGGGTCAAAGCTGCGCGATGAACCGCTCTTTACAGGTGCAGCCTTGGGAGCCATACTGTCGATTTTTTTCTGCGCCGCGGAAATGTCATCGCGTGCATCATAGTCGTCCCTCTGAACAAAAGAAAGCTCTTTTGATACTCCGAAGCGTTCACGGAGCATTTTTGAAATGAGATTTTGCGCGCCGACGTCCTCAAGAATTTGCTTACCGCCGTGCATGAGTTCTATTTTGATTTCATCTTCGGAAAAATCATATTTGCAGTCAACAAAAAATCCGTTTGCCATAGGCACGTTTTTCTTTGCCCACTCGCTTATCTCATCCGAATACCTATCCGAGAACAGCGACGAAGAAAAGACCGGCGCAATTTTAACCGCGCCGAGTCCGAGCCTGTCTCTTATTATTTCGCTTATTTTATCAAGTGTTTTCTCGGACACAAGACGCGGAAAGCGCACCTTAATGTACAGCCTTCTTTCGGCAGACTCTGCGCTCATATCAATTATTTGAGCATCGCCGAGTACCGCGTCCATATCCGTGAAATCGTTTCTGTATTCTGTAAACAGGTCATAAAAGCTTGTCATTTGCCGTCTCTTTCACAATTACATTTTTTCTATTTCTTTAAGCAGCTCCGGAACTATTTCATCCTCGCTTACTTTTTTGAGTATTTCGCCGTGTTTGAATATCATACCGCAGCCGTCACCGCCGGCTACGCCGATGTCTGCCTCCTTAGCTTCGCCCGGACCGTTTACGACGCACCCCATAACGGCAACCTTTATAGGCTTACGGCAGCCTCTTAAAGCGTTTTCGATTTTTTCGGCAAGAGAAATCAAATCGATTTTGGTTCTGCCGCAGGTCGGACACGACACTATCTGAGGACAGTCCTTTTTTATGTCAACCGCCTTTAATATATCAAAGCCTGCCGAGACCTCCTCTACGGGGTCGGCGGTAAGGGAAACACGTATTGTGTCACCTATGCCGTCCATTAAAAGCGAGCCTATTCCGGCGGCGGATTTAATGAGCCCCATACGGCGCGTGCCTGCCTCGGTTACGCCGAGATGAAGCGGATAATCGCACATAGTCGCTATTTTTCTGTATGCAGATACCATGGTCGGCACGTCGGAGGATTTTATGGAGATAACTATATCGTGAAAATCGAATTTTTCGAGAAGCCCTGCGTGATAAAGCGCGCTCTCGCAAAGTGCATCAGGCGTGGGAGCCCCGTATTTTGCGAGAATATCCTTTTCAAGCGAGCCTGAATTTACGCCTATCCTTATCGGAATGTTTTTTGCACGGCATGCGTCGGCAACCGCCTTAACGCGATCGTCGGAGCCGATGTTGCCGGGATTTATGCGGATTTTATCGGCACCTGCCGCAACGCTCTCAAGCGCGCAGCGGTAGTCAAAATGTATGTCCGCAACAACCGGAATCGAAACCTTTTCTTTTACGGCGGCTAAGGTCTTTACCGCCTCTTTATTGGGAACCGTGAGACGGATAATCTCGCAACCGGCTTTTTGCAGCTCCAATGCCTGCTTAACATTGCCCTCTGCGTCCTCGGCCGGAATGTTTAACATCGACTGAACGGGTATGTGGTTGTTTCCGCCTATTTTTACGTTACCTGCCGTTACAACGCGGCTTTTTCGTCTTTCTGGCATTTGTATGTACCTCCGATTTGCGGCAAAAGGGAGCCTGAGCAATCCCTCAGTCACCTGCGGTGACAGCTCCCTTTACAAGGGAGCCTGAACGGTTTGCCGCTTAAACAATTCTTGTTTTATATAAATTTGCGCGCCACCCCGAAGAATGGCACAAATTAAAATTCGTATTAAATGTAAAGCGCGTTACACACTTGGTCGCTCTGTCGGAAAATAAGCGACGGCGTACGAATGCACTCCGAGTGAAATTTGACACAGTATCACCGAAAAGGCCCAAAATTTCGATTTTTAAAGGATTTTTTCGTAAGACAAGGAAAATGAACGACGGCGTACGAATGTACTCCGAGTGAAATTTGACGCAGTATTACGGAAAAAGACTCAAAAATCAAGTTTTGATCAGTCTGACAATATCGTTATACGTAACAACTACCATAAGAAGCATAAGTAAAATAAAACCTATGGCGTGGACGTAGCCCTCGTATTTGGGATTTATGGGCTTGCGGCGAATCGCCTCTATCAAGAGAAAGAAAAATCTGCCGCCGTCGAGCGCGGGCAAGGGAAGAAGATTTGCCATGCCGATATTTATGGTTATGAACGCCATTATCATAAGCAGGCTGCCGAGATTTTTTGACGACGCCGCCGAGGCTGTGACATCGGCTATAACGTTTACCGTACCGATAGGCCCCGCAAGCTCCGACATACCGTAACGCCCCGTGACAAGGTCAAACAGGCTGAGCCAAACCATACGTACAACGGACGCCGACTGTGTAAACGAGTTTTTTACAACATTTAAAAAGTTCGGCTTTTCGCCTATAATTACAAAATCATATTTTATGAGAGTTATCCCGTCCTGCTGTTCGGTATCGAAATGAACGTCGGAAAGCTCAACCTTTTGGCCGTCACGCTCAACAACGAAATCAAATACGCCGTCCTTGCTGCGGCTCATTAAAAAGCTGAGGTCGCGCTCCGACCAAACGTGATGACCGTCGATTTCAAGAAAACGGTCGCCCTCTTTAAGACCGTACTGCTCCGAGACAGCTCCGTCATAAAAGGATTTTATCGTATTGGTGCCTATTAAGTCGCCCGAGGTTGACAGCATTATGCACATTATTATAACGCCGAGCAAGATGTTCATAAAAGCGCCTGCGGCAACTATTATCATCTTTTGCCAAACCGGCTTTTTATTAAATGCGCCGTCATCGTCGCTGTCTTGATCCTCGCCCTCCATGGAGACATAGCCGCCTATCGGCAAAACACGCACCGAATACTGTGTTTCGCCCTTTTTACGCTTGAAAACAGCAGGCCCCATACCTATGGAAAACTCATTAACCTTTACTTTAAAGAGCTTTGCAAAAAGGAAATGGCCGCACTCGTGTATAATAATTATCACGCCGAAAAACAAAATTGCCACGGCAACAGTCCATACCTTGCTCCAAATCCCCGAGGAAGCTATGCTGAGTAAAATCTCAATCACCTCATAAAATAAGAAATAAAGTCTTTATCAAACGGATTTCATTACAAATTCACGCGCAAAACGGTCGATTTCAAGGACGTCGTCGAGAGTATATACGTCCTTTTTCGGCACGTTCGGAAGTATCGCTTCAACCTTTTTCGCAATATCGAGAAAGCCGATTTTGCCGTTTCTAAACAGGAGGTTTGCCTGCTCGTTTGCTCCGTTTACGGCAGCGGGATAAAGTCCGCCGCGGTCTATCGCCTCTCTGCAAATATTTATGCAGCGAAATGTGTCGTAATCCGGCTCAAAGAACGTGAGCTTACCCAAAGAAGCCAAATCAAGCTCGCCTACGGGAGACTCATATCTTTCGGGATAGGTCAAAGCATACTGTATCGGGATTCGCATATCGGGAAGCCCTAACTGCGCTATAACGGAATTGTCGTCATATTCAACGGCAGAATGAACAATGCTCTCACGATGAACGACGATTTTAACGTCATGCGGACTTACGCCGAAAAGCCAGACGGCCTCGATAAGCTCCAAGCCCTTATTCATCATTGTAGCGGAATCTATGGTTATTTTTGCGCCCATAGACCAGTTCGGGTGCTTTAAAGCATCGTTCACGGTAACTTTTTCAAGCTCCTGCGCGGTCTTGCCGAAAAACGGTCCGCCGGAGGCCGTGAGAATTATCTTTTTTAACGCCCTGTTAGAAGGTTTCCCCTGAAGAGCCTGAAATATAGCCGAGTGTTCGGAATCCACGGGAAGAATATCGACATTTTCCCTTTCGGCAGTGTCCATAACAAGTCTGCCGCCGGCAACAAGAGTCTCTTTATTGGCAAGCGCCAATTTTTTATGAGCCTTGATTGCCGTCAGAGTCGGCTCAAGGCCAGCCATACCGACAACGGAATTGAGTACCGTATCGGATTTATCATAAGCGGCACATTCACAGACTCCCTCTGAGCCCGAAAGAATTTTTGTGCCCGTATCGGCTACGCGCACCTTTAAATCCTTTGCCGCGTCCTCGGATACCAGCGCCGCGACGTCCGGTTTGAATTCGCGAATCTGTTCCTCGATTTTTTTGACGTTTGAAAAAGCGGACAAAGCCCTGACGCGGTACCCGCGCTTGCGGGCAACGTCAAGACTTTGAGTTCCTATTGAGCCTGTCGAGCCTAAAAGTGATAAATTCTTTGTCATGCCAATTTAATCCTTGAATAAATAATGATTATCGCATAGAGCGCACCGAGAACAAAGAGCGCGCTGTCAAATCTGTCCATAACTCCGCCGTGACCCGGGAAGAGCTTGCCGTAATCCTTGACGCCGAAATTTCTCTTGAGTACGGACGCCGACAGGTCACCGCACATACCGATAACACAGAGGATAAGCGAAATAATCGCTATCTCCCACCAAGTAAAGAGATGAACGGTAAAATATTTGCTGTCGAAAACAAGGAAGAGTATTACTGAGCTGAGGACTCCCGCAAAGGCTCCGCCGACGGCACCCTCTATGGTCTTTTTGGGGCTGATATTCGGAGCCATTTTGTGCTTACCGAAAAATCTGCCCGCAAAATACGCAAGCGAATCCGTAAGCCACGCCGAGAAAAGCCCAAGCAGTATGAAAAAGAGGCCGTAGTGCTTATCGTAAAGCTCCGGGTATGTAACGCCGACGTCACGCATCATTATGAGCGTTGAAAATCCCCACGGAACAAAGTACGAGGCCACCACAACCGCGGCAACGTCCTCAAACTTTGTATGCTCGTAGTCGGTTATCATAAGAATGAACAAAAGCAGTATGTAAAGTATTACTACGGCAAGCGCGGGAATAAAAATGCCCCGCTCGGTAAGATAATGATTAAAGCCGTAGTAAAGCGGTATAAGACCTGCAAATATAAGACTTATAATATGTATCGCTTTGTTTTTGACACCGATAACTCTCTCGAGCTCGAATGCGGCCATAACGGCAAAAAAGGCAACCACTATGGGAAAAACCGGTGTAAATCTGATGGCGAGCATTCCCACGGCAAACAGCGCGGCAACAACGCCTACGACGATTCTTGTAAGCATAAAGAGCCTCCTAAATATTGGTTTCGACATTTAGGTTTTCGGCTCTCTGCCAAAAACCCGTATCCTTTATATTATACCCCACCGAATCTGCGGCTGCGATGCTCATAAGCACGCAAGGCCTCCACAAAATCCTCTTCGGTAAAATCCGGCCACAAAACATCGGAATACCAAAATTCCGCATAGGCCGACTGCCACAATAAAAAGTTAGAAAGGCGCTGCTCTCCGCTCGGTCGAATAATGAGATCGGGGTCGGGCATACCGGCGGTGTAGAGATGTGACGAAATTGTGTCCATATCAATTTCCGACGGCTTTATTTTGCCTTTTTTCACGTCCTCCGCAATCTCGCGCACGCTCTCTGCTATCTCCTGCCTGCCGCCGTAGTTCACGGCAATGTTGAGCATTATGCGGTCCTCTTTTCTGCCTATTCGCTCAACCTGCTTCATGAGAAGCCTTATGTCGGCAGGGATACCCTCGCGAGAGCCTATAAAGCTTATGCGGATACCGTTTTTTCTGTCCTCTTCCACTCTGCCGAGTGCCTCCTTGAGGTACTCGCGGAAGAGATTCATTATTGCGGAAACCTCCTCCTTGGGACGCTTCCAGTTCTCTGTTGAAAAAGCATAAAAGGTTATGTACTTTATGCCGAGGTCGGCCGCAAACTCACCTATTTTGCGGAAGGTCTTGGCACCCTCAATGTGCCCCTTATAACGCGGTAAGTCCCGTTTTTTTGCCCAACGGCCGTTTCCATCCATTATTACGCCGACGTGCTTCGGCAAGACCTCAAAGGTCGGCAGATTATCGTAATCCATTTACTTTTACCCTTTTTGTGAATTGCGGAGATTGCATATTGCTCCGAGCGGCTCTCCGCAACCGACGAAGCAGGGCTTTTATTTGCAAATTATATTCGGGCTTTCCGCGCATTTTCTCGCAGCAAAAACCTCACCGCCGTATATGCATACCGCAAGGCGCAAGAAACGCAGTTTTACAGGAAACTCAGCCCGAACATCAGCTCATTTTTCGGTGATGTTTTTTCGTAAGACAAGGCTTCTAAGCCGCCGCCGTATATGCATACCGCAAGGCGCAAGAAACGAAGTTTTACAGGAAACTCAGCCCGAACCTCAAATCATTTTTCGGTGATGTTTTTTCGCAAGACAAGGAAAATAAGCGCAGACGTACAAGCGTACTTCAAGCGAAATTTGACGCAGTATTCGGGGAACTCAGCCCGAACCTCAGCTCATTTTTCGGTGATGTTTTTTTGCAAGACAAGGCTTCTAAGCCGCCGCTGTATACGCATACCGCAAGGCGCAAGAAACGCCGTATTGCGGAAAAACAGCCCGAAAAATCAGATTTCCATAATGTCGGCTTCCTTTTTCTTTGCCATATCGTCAATTTCTTTAACGTATTTGTCAGTTATCTTCTGAACTTCGTCCTCACCGTCGTGGAGCTCGTCTTCGGTTATCGCTTTATCTTTGTTGAGCTTTTTTAATTTTTCCATAGCGTCACGGCGAATGGAGCGAACGGCAACCTTTGCCTCCTCGGCATATTTGCCTACCTCTTTGGCAAGGAGCTTTCTCTTTTCCTCGGTGAGAGGCGGGAAGTTAAGGCGGATAACCTTGCCGTCATTCATCGGATTAACTCCGAGGTCTGACGCCTGTATAGCCTTTTCAATGGCATTTATAGTGCTTACGTCCCACGGCTGAATGACAAGATTTCTGCCCTCGGAAACCGAGACGGCAGCCATCTGCTGAACGGGAGTGGGGCAGCCGTAATAATCTACGACTACCTTATCGAGCAGCGAAACGGAAGCTTTTCCGGCGCGCATCGAAACATATTCGTTATGAAGAGACTTAACGCTCTTCGTCATTTTTTCATTGGCAAAATCATAAACCTCTTGCATGGTTTTTCCTCCTGAAAATATATTGTTATTTGACTAACGTGCCTATTTTTTCACCCGCTGCGGCGCGAATGATGTTTTCGGGATCGTTGAGATTGAAAACAAGTATCGGAATATTGTTGTCGCGGCAAAGCGAAGCCGCGGTGCTGTCCATTACCTTGAGTCCCTTTGCGAGAACCTCGGTGTGAGTAAGCTCATCATATTTTACGGCGTCGGCAAAGCGGTTGGGGTCCTTATCGTAAACGCCGTCAACATTTGTCGCCTTAAATATAACGTCGGCGTTTATCTCGGCAGCGCGAAGAGCCGCCGCAGTATCGGTTGAGAAGAACGGGTTGCCGGTTCCGCAGCCGAATATTACAACTCTGCCCTTTTCAAGGTGACGAACCGCTCTGTTGCGGATATAAGGCTCTGCCACACGGGGCATTTCGATGGCCGTCTGAACTCTGACCGGAACGTCGAGCTGCTCAAGAGTGTCGGCAAGAGCAAGCGCATTCATAACCGTTGCGAGCATACCTATATGGTCGGCTCTGGTTCTGTCCATATTACCGCTGGAGCGGCCGCGCCAGAAGTTTCCTCCGCCTACGACGAGGCCTATCTGAACGCCCATCTCGGAGCATTTTTTTACGTGCTTGCACACGTCGCTTACCGTGTCGAAATTGATACCGTGACCCTCTTTGCCGGCGAGAACCTCACCGCTGAGCTTTAACAGTATTCTTTTATATGCAGGCTGCATTTTTTAATTCCTCCATTCATATTTTAAGTCATACTTATAATTAAATATATTTTATCTTAAATTCGCTGTTATGTAAAGTGCTTTTTGACCTTTAACGCGCAAAGACGGAGCGTCTTTTAAAATTAAGACACTCCGTCACGCTTTTTGCTGCGGCAGGATTTAATTTAAGCAGTCAAAAGGCTTTCAAAGTCAATATATTTTCCGTCCTTTTCGGCCTCGATGTGGAAATGCGTTCCGTCCGCCGACTCGGCAGGTATCTCGGAGAGATTTCCGATTTTATCGTTGATTTTTACCTCATCGCCCTCGCTTACGGTGCTGCCCTTGCCGAGTCCGCAATACCTCACGGTAAGCCCGTCAAGGTGGTCGATTTCAACTGTCGTTCCCCACAAAACATCGTCATATACCCTTGTGGCCCTACCGTTGTTGACGGCTCTTACGGGGTCGCCGATATTTCCGGCATAATCCGTGCCGTTATGGGTTCGCCAATCGCCCATTGTCTTTGACATTATAAGCGTGTCGCCCGAAAAAGCCTTTATGACATCGGTATCTATCGGTTTTACAAACTGCGCCGCCCGTGACAGCTTTGTCTCCTCTTCGGTTTTCGATGTATCCGGTGCCGTTTCGCGACGAGTATCGGGCACATCCGTCACTATATCCGCCGCAGGGACGGTATACACAGCGGTAACGCTCTGCTCCGTTTTTCGAGTTGACTCGCCGTTGTCGGTCTTTACTCTAAATTTTGCCGACCAAAGTGAAACGCCCAGAGCCGAAACTATGCACAGCGCGGCTATGATGTAAAACGGACTCAATTTCTTCAGCAGCTTCTTTTTTGAGCTTTTTTCTTTTTGTATCAAAAGAACACCTCCCAAGGTTATTCTTGACACAAAGTACCGAACGTATACGACAAGAAGAAAAAACCGCCGCAATCCGCAATATAATATAGTATAGAAAAAGGCACCGTAAGCATACAGCCTACGGTGCCTCGGAAATTCGGACTTTTGTTAAAAGTACAGACAAAAAATAATAATTTTACATAAAAAGGAAAATCCCCGATTGCGGCATCGGGGATTCCCTATTGAGGGGTTGCTTGAGGAGGGGGTATAAAGTACTCAGTCGGACGGGTTGCGGCTCCCTTCCTGTCGAGTACAGGTAAACTATAACCGATAAATGTGAATTAACAATGAACAAATTATAAAAAAATACAATAAAATTAAAAATTTTATTTTTTTCTCGTTTTTCGGCAAACAAATGTTTGCTTTTTCAGAACATTTGTGTTACAATGAAAAAAACGCAATCGAATGGGGGCAGTGAGATGAAAACCATCAACGAAACTCAGAAGAAAATATACGAATATCTTATGGAGCGCTCGCAGTGCGGAGTTCCGCCTTCAGTACGTGAAATCGGTGCCGCCGTGGGGCTTAAATCAACCTCCTCGGTGCAGGCGAACCTCGACGCGCTTGAAGAGGCGGGTTACATAGAGCGTGACCCGATGTTAAAAAGGTCGATACGTGTTACCGGCGACGCGGAAAACGTAACCAATGTTCCGCTTCTCGGAACGGTCACGGCCGGTATGCCGATACTCGCCGTTGAGCAGATTGAGGGCTATCTGCCATACAGCGGCAGAGTCTCGCGCGATAAGCCGCTGTTTGCGCTGAAGGTTCGCGGCGAAAGTATGATTTGGGCCGGTATTCTCAGCGGCGACATTGTAATTGTCGAAAAAACTCCCGTTGCCGCAAACGGCGAAATAGTCGTCGCCATGATTGATGACGAAGCAACCGTAAAAAGGTTTTATAAAGAAAACGGTCATTTCCGCCTTCAGCCGGAAAACGACGCCTTTAAGCCCATTATAGTGGATGAGGTCATAATTCTCGGTAAGGTCGTGGGTCTTATGAGGTATTACGACTGACAGAATGACCTTTGACGCCCCTCTGCCCGTCAAAATATGCTAAGCATTGCACCGATTTGCTTTTTAAGCGAGTCGGTGTTTTTTTGCACGGTAAGCCTTGAGTAAGTCCGTTAATCAGGACATTTCATTGCTCTTTGGTATGTTCTATTGACCGAAAAGACCTTTTCTGCTAATATTGTATTTGTAGACGAACATTTGTTCGACAGCAGAAAGGGGCGATAAATTTGACATTATCCGAATTATCCGGGGAATACTTAAAGGAGGAGGAGAAGCTTACGCGGCAAATTAAGAGCTTTACTCCCGAAATTCACCGTTTGACGGGCGAGGACCTCTACCTCGCAAGGCGGCGGCTTATGTGTCTTTATGAAATGCGCAGCGACGTGAGAGCCGTGGCAAGGAAGCTCGAAAATTACTACGACAAGGGTGATATGCGGCCTGTTTACCGCAAACATTGACAATATTTTTTGTCGAACCGTCGGCTAATTGTAACTTTTCCTATTGATAAATTTATCACGAAACTGTATAATGTTTCCGTAACAAATTGAAAGGAGCTTCAAAATGATAAACTATTCACAGGAAGTTGAAAAAATGTGTTGCGTTGCCAAAGGGCCGAAACACGGTCCCGCGCCTATCCCCGAAGAGGGCAAATGGGTAAAGGCATACGACATCAAAGATATTTCCGGATTTTCACACGGCGTCGGCTGGTGTGCTCCGCAGCAGGGTGCGTGCAAGCTCAGCCTTAATGTAAAGGACGGCGTTGTTGTAGAAGCACTCGTTGAGACAATCGGTTGCTCGGGTATGACCCATTCGGCTGCTATGGCGGCGGAAATTCTCCCCGGCAAAACTCTTCTTGAGTGCCTTAACACAGACCTTGTTTGCGACGCAATCAACGTTGCTATGCGTGAGCTTTTCCTTCAGCTCGTATACGGCAGAAGCCAGTCCGCTTTCTCGGAGGACGGTCTTACCGTCGGCTCCGGTCTTGAGGATCTCGGCAAGGGTCTTCGCTCTCAGGTAGGTACAATGTTCTCTACCGAAAAGAAGGGCGTTCGTTACATGGAAATGGCAGAGGGCTATGTTACCCATATGGCTCTTGATAAGGACGATCAGGTTATCGGTTACGAATTTATAAAAGTCGGCAAAATGCTTGAGGACATCCGTCACGGCATGGACGCCAACGAGGCTCTTAAGAAGAATACCGGAAGCTACGGCCGTTATGCAGAGGGCGTTAAATTCATCGACCCTCGTGAAGAATAATTGAAGGAGGGACTTACAAATGGCTAATGATGTAGTATTTGAGGGCAAAGAAAGAAGAATGCCCAAAATAGAAAAATGCCTTGCCGACAACGGCATAGAAAGCCTTGAGGCTGCAAGAGACCTTTGTCTTTCAAAGGGCATAGATGTTGAGTCTATCGTCAAGGGCGTTCAGCCTATTGCTTTTGATAACGCTGTTTGGGCTTACACTCTCGGTGTTGCCCTCGCTATTAAATCGGGCGTTAAAACCGCTTCGGAAGCTTCGGCGGTTATCGGCCAGGGACTTCAGGCGTTCTGTGTACCGGGCTCGGTTGCAGAGCAGAGAAACGTCGGCCTCGGTCACGGAAACCTCGGCGCAAGACTTCTTCATGAAGATACAAAATGCTTTGCATTCCTCGCAGGTCACGAGTCATTCGCGGCAGCCGAGGGTGCTATCGGTATAGCTAAGACCGCAAACAAGGTTCGCAAGACTCCTCTTCGCGTTATCCTTAACGGTCTCGGCAAGGACGCTGCCATGATCATTTCAAGAATCAACGGCTTCACATATGTTCAGACCGATTATGATTTCTACACAGGAGAGCTCAAGGTCGTAAACGAGACAAAGTATTCCGACGGTGAGAGAGCTGCCGTTAAGTGCTACGGTGCTAACGACGTTCTTGAGGGCGTTGCCATAATGAAGAAAGAGGGCGTTGACGTTTCCATCACCGGTAACTCAACCAACCCGACACGTTTCCAGCACCTCGTTGCAGGCACTTACAAGAAATGGGCTAACGAAAACGGCGTTAAATACTTCTCGGTTGCTTCGGGCGGCGGCACAGGCCGTACTCTTCATCCGGATAACGTTGCGGCAGGTCCCGCTTCATACGGTCTCACCGACTCTATGGGCAGAATGCACGGCGACGCTCAGTTCGCAGGTTCTTCCTCCGTTCCGGCTCACGTTGAAATGATGGGTCTTATCGGTATGGGCAACAACCCGATGGTAGGCGCTACCGTTGCTTGCGCTGTTGCAGTTGAAGAGGCTGCTAAATAATTAAGCTGAAGCTTAACTCAATTCATTTTCAAAAAGACTGTCGCAGAACCGAATGTTCATAATGCGGCAGTCTTTTTTATTATATTTTATTGCAAACACCGAATATATGTGCTATTATAGAATTTACCGGCAGTAAGTGATATATAATCACATCGACGCCGGAATAAACTTGCGGAAATATGCGGAGAAAATTAAATATGGAGAAAATAAGATTTGCGGTTGAAATCAGCAACAGCAGCGTTGAAAAGCTTTGGGAACTTCTCTTAGGAGACGGATTTTTTGAGTTTCTGCCCTCATTTAAAAAACGTGTAGACACAGAAGACGGATTTACAATTGTGCTGAAACATCACAAGTTTTCTGTCGCATTCGATGATTTGGTGCCTTACAGTGTTGTTTCGGGAAAAGTGTCGGAATATCCGTATCACATTGAATTTCGATTTACGATAACGCCTCGCGAGGCCACCGAATATGCCGAGTTTACCGCTTGGCTTACGGGATTTGCCGAGAAAGTGCCTCTGTGCAGGAAGGTGTTTGCCGACAGATTTGACGAATATGTCGAGAGGCTTTTGTCACAGCTCTCAAAATATGAGAACCGCCGTCCTTTCGGTTCTTGAGCAAATACTTATATGCGTATGCAGCCATTGAAGGTGCTGAAAAAAGTGTGTGCTTACGACACAACAACCCGCTGAAATAACTATATAACATAAGACCCCGATATGCCGTTCATAAGGCATATCGGGGTTAATTTTATTTTTGTCGCTTCGGATTTTTAAAGTGCGCTTCAGTCGTACTTTTTACGTGCCACATAAGTTGTGTGCAATATTTCATGAGCCTTGTGGCTTCCCGGCTCACCGAGGAATTCATCATACAGCTCCTTGACAGCCGAGTTTTCGTGCGAGCGTCTCTTCGCATTATTTTTGTCCGACTCGTAGAGTGCCTTTGCGCGGCGTTCCTTCAAATCGACGAAATTGCGTACAACGGCGTGCTGTATAGGCTGACCGCCGCCGTTTATGCAGCCGCCGGGGCAGCCCATTATCTCAATAAAGGTGTAGTCGCCCGTACCGTCCTTTATCTTATCCATAAGATAGCCTGCGTTTTTGGTGCCGCTTGCAACAGCAACCTTTACGTTAAGACCGCCGACCTCGTACTGCGCCTCTTTTATATTTTTCATTCCGCGAACATCATTAAATTCCGGCGACGGAGCCTCCGCACCCGTTATAAGCTTAACCGCGGTACGAAGAGCCGCCTCCATAACTCCGCCCGTTGCGCCGAAAATAGTTGCGGCACCGGTGCTCTCGCCGAACGGATTGTCGAATTCCTCATCGGGCAAGTGCTTAAAGTAAATTCCCGCGCTCTCAATCATACGGGCAAGCTCTCTTGTCGTAATCGAGATGTCAACGTCAGGATAGCCGCTTGCCGCCTCGCCGTCACGCTTCGTCTCGAATTTCTTTGCCGTGCACGGCATAACGCCGACGACCACCATCTTGGAGGGGTCCATATTGAGCTTCTTTGCATACCAGGTTTTCATTGTTGCGCCGAACATCTGCTGCGGTGATTTGCATGTGGAGAGATGCGGTATAAGCTCGGGATAATAGTGCTCGCAGTATTTAATCCAGCCGGGTGAGCAGGAGGTAATCATCGGAAGAACTCCGCCGTTTTTAACTCTGTCAACAAGCTCATTGGCCTCTTCTATAATGGTAAGATCGGCTGCAAAATCGGTGTCAAAAACCTTGTCGAATCCGAGTCTGCGAAGAGCGGCAACCATTTTACCCTCAACGTTTGTGCCTATCTTCATACCGAATGCCTCGCCGAGAGTTGCCCTGATTGACGGTGCGGTGTTGACGATTACAAACTTATCAGGATCGTTTATGGCCTCAAGCACCTTGCCCGTGTCGTCCTTTTCGACTATTGCGCCCGTGGGACAATTTACAATACATTGGCCGCACGATATACATGACACCGTCGCAAGGTCTCTGTCAAAAGCCGAGCTTATATGCGTATCAAAGCCTCTCGCGTTTGCACCGATAACGCTTATTCCCTGCGCATCGCAGGCGGCGACGCATCTGCGACAGAGTATGCACTTGTTGTTGTCTCTTATCATATGAGCGGCCGAATCATCTAAATCGTAATGGATTGTCTCGCCCTTGTATTCGTCCGCATTGTCCACGCCGAAATCCTTGCAGAGCTTTTGCAGCTCACAGTTTCCGCTGCGCACACAAGTTAAACATTTTTTATCATGAGTTGAAAGTATAAGCTCAAGAGTGGTCTTTCTCGAACGTCTGACCTTCTCGGTATTGGTGAATATTTCCATACCCTCGGCCACGGGGAAAACACACGCCGCAACAAGGTTTCTTGCGCCCTTAACCTCTACCATACATATGCGGCAGGCGCCTATCTCGTTTATATCCTTTAAGAAACAAAGCGTCGGGATTTCAATTCCGGCGTATCTCGCCGCCTCAAGTATCGAAATTCCGTTTGGCACGCTCAGGGGCATGCCGTTAATTTTTATATTGACATTTTCCATTTGGCACACTCCTTATCTTTTAACTATTGCGCCGAATTTGCAGGTCTGCATACAAACTCCGCACTTGACGCAAAGAGATTTATTTATAACGTGAGGCTCTTTTACATTTCCGCTTATTGCACCTACGGGACATTTTCTCGCACAGGCGGTACAGCCGCGGCATCTGTCCTCAAGGATCTCATAAGACAAAAGCGCCTTACATACGCCTGCCGGACATTTCTTGTCAACCACGTGAGCCACATACTCGTCACGGAAGAATTTAAGAGTGGCGAGCACCGGATTCGGAGCCGTCTGACCGAGTCCGCAGAGAGAATTTGCCTTGATGTAGTGGCAGAGCTCCTCAAGCTTGTCAAGGTCCCGAAGCGTTGCGTTGCCCGATGTTATCTTTTCGAGCATTTCAAGCAGGCGCTTTGTGCCGACGCGACACGGCGTACATTTGCCGCATGATTCGTCTACGGTAAAGTTAAGGAAGAATTTGGCAATATCCACCATACAGTCGTCCTCATCCATTACTATGAGTCCTCCGGAGCCCATCATACAGCCTATCGCCGTAAGATTGTCATAGTCAATGGGAGTATCCATAAGCGATGCCGGTATGCATCCGCCGGAGGGGCCGCCTGTCTGAGCAGCCTTAAACTTTTTGCCGCCGGGTATGCCGCCGCCTATTTCCTCCACTATTTCGCGGAGAGTTGTACCCATTGGTATTTCTACAAGTCCCGTATTTTTGATTTTGCCGCCGAGAGCGAATACCTTTGTTCCCTTTGAACGCTCGGTCCCCATGGAGGCGAACCAATCCGCTCCGTTAAGTATTATCTGAGCGACATTTGCAAAAGTCTCGACATTGTTTTCCGTGGTCGGCTTTCCGAAAAGTCCCTTGACCGCAGGGTACGGGGGTCTCGGTCTCGGCTCTCCGCGGTTGCCCTCGATGGAGGTCATAAGTGCGGTTTCCTCGCCGCATACAAACGCGCCCGCTCCGAGGCGTATATGAAGGTCAAAATCAAATCCGCTGTCGAATATGTTTTTGCCGAGCAGGCCGTACTCTCTCGCCTGACCGATTGCTATTTCAAGCCGCTTGACCGCTATCGGATATTCTGCTCTTACGTATATGTAGCCCTCGCTCGCACCGGTGGCATAGCCGCAGATGGCCATAGCCTCTATTATGCAGTGCGGATCGCCCTCGAGCACGGAACGGTCCATAAATGCGCCGGGGTCGCCCTCGTCGGCGTTGCAGACAACGTATTTTTGCTCCGATTTCTGCGCTGCGGTGAAGCTCCACTTTTTACCTGTGGGGAAGCCGCCGCCGCCTCTGCCCCTGAGTCCCGACTCGGAAATAATGTCTATAACCTGCGCGGGAGTGTATTCGGAGAGGCACTTTGCGAGAGCCGCATAGCCGTCATACGCTATATATTCGTTTATGTTTTCGGGGTCTATAACACCGCAGTTGCGAAGCGCAACGCGGTGCTGTTTTTTGTAGAAATCCGTCTCCTTGAGCGACTTTATGTCGTCCATGGTGAACTCCTCGAACAGCAGCCTCTTAACTATTCTGCCCTTTAAGAGATGCTCCTCAACTATTTCTGGAACATCCTCGGGCTTTACAAGCGAATAGTAGCTGCCCTCGGGGTAAACCACCATTATCGGGCCGCGCGCGCAAAGTCCGAAGCAGCCGGTCCTTACAACCTTGACCTCGTTTTCGAGGCCGTGCTTTTTAATTTCGGATTCAAGCGCCTCAACGATAGCGGCACTGTTTGAAGAGGTACAGCCGGTACCGCCGCAAACGAGCACATGTGAACGATACATCGTTTAACCTCCTTAATCTTTAATGGCTCCGACCGTGAATTCCGCAACGGGGTTTCCGTTTACGATATGGTCGTTTACAACTCTTACTGCTTTTTCGGGCGTCATCTTAACGTACGTGACCTTTTCCTTGCCGGGCTCGGTCACCTCAACTATCGGCTCGTACTGACACATTCCTATACAGCCGGTCTGCTGCACGGAAACGCCCTTTACGTCTCTTTTTGCAATCTCGTCGACAAACGCATTGAGAACGGGCCTTGCTCCGGCAGCTATGCCGCAGGTTGCCATACCGACTACCACTCTGATTTTTGAGTCTCCGGTATCCTCGCGCACCGTCATATTTTTTCTGGTTTTATCTCTTATTGCCATAAGCTCTTCTATACTTTTCATCTTCTGTTTCCTCCGCTGAATTTTTCCGTATTTTCGGTTAAATACTCACGTATCCATTTTCTGACCTCGGGCGCATCCATCGGTACATCGCCGAGAATATCCCGAATTTTTTGCGACTCAAATGAGAATGTGTCGTTTTCGTCACTCTCGGTAAAAGCTATGTTAACGTCCGGATTTGAAACGCACAAGAGCTCCACCGTAGACGCTATATCGCCGAGCGGAACAAAGTCCACATTATCGGTTTTAAAAATCGCCGTGAGAGATGTGCCCTCGTTTACAACCGATGATATCTCAAACGAGCCGCCGCTCATTTCCGCCGCCATTTTGAAAAGCGGAACTCCGAGGCCTACCTTGCGCGTGGTGCGCGTTGTATAAAACGGGTCGGTAACGTGTTTTATCTGTTCACCTGTCATACCGCAGCCGTTATCTAAGACTCTTACGGTCAGCTTGTTTTCCTCTCTCAGGAATTCGACATCGATTTTAATCGTATCGGCGCCTGCCTTAAGCGAATTTTCGGCGACATCGAGAATATTTAACGAAAGCTCTCTCATCACGCACCGTATTTTGCGAGTATGCCGGGCACGTCCTCGGGAACGAGCTTACCGAATACCTCATCGTTAACAGTCATAACCGGTGCCAAGCCGCACGCACCTATACAGCGGCAAGCTTCAAGAGAAAATCTGCCGTCTGAAGTACATTCACCCGGCTCTATTCCGAGTATTTCGGTTATTTTATCGAGAATTTTCTGCGAGCCTTTAACGTAGCACGCGGTTCCGAGGCAAACGGAAATATTGACTTCTCCCTTCGGCGACAGCGAAAACTGCGCGTAAAAGGTCGAAACTCCGTAGACCTTTTCGAGCGGAACGTCCATACCCTCGGCTATCATAACCTGAACCTCATACGGAAGATAGCCGTATATCTCCTGCGCCTGCTGCATAACGTACATCAAAAGGCTTTTATCGTGCTTATTGTCGTCGATTACCTTTTTGAGCTTCTCCTCCTGCTCCTTTGTACCCTTAAAGGGTATATTGCTTACTTTTTTAAGCATTCGGGTCTTTCCTCCTTGCATCCGTAAAGCGAAAAGCGCGGCTTTTCACTCATAAATTAGACATTGGTATAATTATAGCAGACGCGTCTTAAAAAATCCATTATTTTTTACAAAAAAATATCAGTATTAAATTATCGATTGCACAATTTGTACAAGTTGTTTGGTTTTCCTGTCTTTTGCCGTGTGCATCGGCAAGCAAAACTGCGCAAATTGTCGTTTTCGGTGCACGGACGGTATAATTATTCATTTTGATGTTTCCGGCACGCCGTTTTTTTATATATGGCGCCTTTTTTTGAATTTTAAAGGTGAATTTCTTTTCACTTTTTTCAAAAAAGCCTTGTAAACATACATAATACTGTGATAAAATAAATTTTACATATTACAATAATTCTAAAATATTTATAAAATAGGTGAAAAAAATGGATCTTCGCGCGCATCACAAGCCGACATTTGACAATATCTCGGCTGAAAAAAGGAGCAGAATCCTCGACGCCGCGACAAACGAATTCGCTGTAAAAGGCTTTGAAAACGGCAACATAGGCACTATTGCAAAAAAAGCGGGAGTCAGCGTCGGCTCTCTGTATAAATATTTCGAGAACAAGCAAGACCTTTTTCTGACTGTCGTTCAGCACAGCATTTCGCAGATGGAGGAGCTTTTAAACGTACTCGCCGTAAGCGATGAGGACATTCTCATAAAGGTCGAAAAAATCATACGCACAATACAGTCATCCTCTCGTGAGAGCGCGGTGCTTGTAAAGCTCTACAACGCAATGACGGCGGAAAACGATCCGCGCTTTGCCTCTCAATTCGCATACGAAATGGAATCCATGACGTCGCGCATCTACCGCATCGCAATTGCCGAGGGGCAGAAAAACGGCGACGTGAGAAAGGATATCGACCCGGCTTTCGCTGCGTTTATGCTTGACAATCTCTTTATGTCGCTTCAGTTTTCATATTCCTGTGACTATTATAGGGAGAGATTTAAAATATTTGTCGGGAACGATATTGAATCGCGTGATGAATTTGTCGTTGAGCAGAGCTTGAAATTTATAAAGTCTGCATTCAAGAATAAATCTTAACCTTTGGGAGGTTTTTGTTTATGGGAAATCCGATATATGTAATTGCCTATGACGTGGGAACCACGGGCGTTAAAACCTGCCTGTTTTCCATCACGGACAAAATCGAGCTGCTCGGAGCTGCAAGTGAAGGATACAACCTCTATGTTTATCCCGACGGCGGAGCGGAGCAGGACCCCGACGAGTGGTGGGAGGCAATGCGCACAAGCACCCACACGGTAATGAAAAAAGCCAAAATAAAGAAGAGCGATATATCCGGTATCTCGTTCTGCTCGCAGATGCAGGCTCTCGTTCTCGTTGACAAAGAGGGTAACGCCGTAAGACGTGCCATGAGCTATATGGATCAGCGCGCGAGAGAGGAGCTTAAAAAAGGTATTGCTTACGGTCCGCAGATAGCCGGTGCAAACATACCTAAGCTTTTAAAGGCTCTCAAAATCACCGGTGCGGTTGCGGCATCGGTAAAAGACCCGGTATGGAAATACAAATGGGTCGAGGCTCACGAGCCGGACGCATTCAACAGAGCTTACAAGTGGCTTGACGTTAAGGAATACCTCATAGGCCGTATGACGGGCGAGTTTGTTATGACTCAGGACTCCGCTTTTGCATCAATGCTCTATGACATACATAAGAAATGCTGGAGCGAGGAAATGTGCAAAATCTACGGCATAAATCCGAAGCACCTCGCAAAGATAGTAAAATGTACCGACAAGGTAGGCGAGCTTTCAAAGAAAGCTGCCGATGAACTTGAGCTCGAGCCCGGCACCGCGGTATTCGGCGGCGGCGGCGACGCTTCGCTTATAGGCGTCGGCGCAGGCTCGGTTGACCTCGGCGACACGCACGTTTATTCAGGCACATCGGGCTGGGTATCAACCGTAGTTGACAAGAGCGTTGTAGACACCTCTGCCATGATAGCCGCAATAGTCGGCGCACGCGACGGCTACTACAATTATTTTGCAGAGCTTGAGACTGCCGCAAAGTGCGTTGAGTGGGTTAAAGACCACCTGGCTCTCGACGAAATCGACATATACCTCGACAAGAGCAAAAATTTAAAGCACGGCAAGGCAGATCAGGAGGTTATTTACACAAACCTTTACGATTATATGATGGCAGTCGTAAACACGGTGCCCGCAGGCTCAAACGGCGTTGTGTTCACTCCGTGGCTCCACGGCAACCGCTGCCCCTTTGAGGACCCGAATTCACGCGGTATGTTCTTTAACATCAGCCTCGAAACCGGTAAATCCGAAATGATAAGAGCTGTTGTGGAGGGCGTTTGCTTCCATATGCGCTGGCTCCTTGAGACAGAGGCCAAAAAGGTCAGCACCTCAAGCACTATTCGTTTTGTAGGCGGCGGAGCTCTTAACGATGTCACCTGCCAGATACTTGCAGACTGCACGGGCAGAACTGTTGAAACCGTTGACAGTCCGCAGAATATAGGTGCTGTCGGCGCGGCGGTAACAATAGCCGTCGGCACGGGTCTTATAAAGGATATCGGCGAAGCGAAAAAGCTTATCCCCGCGGCTAAGGTCTTTAAACCTAACCCGGCACTCAAGCCCGTTTACGACAGAAACTACAAGGTTTACACAAATCTCTATAAGGCGAACAAGGAAAACTTTGCAATCCTCAACGGAGACAATTAACAAACCGCATAAAGAAAAGGCACTCGAAAGAGTGCCTTTTTTGTTTGATTAAATTTAAACTGCGATTACTGCTGTGGCATCTGACCGCCTGCGCCCATAAGCTGCGACATAATACCGCCGCTCTTTTTCTTTTTAGGCTTGTACGGAGGCGGATTTTTGAGCTTTTCACGGAGCTTTTTGCTGCTGCCGGAGGCCAAGAACTTATTTATGAGAATAACCGTATCTCTCATATCGTCGCACATATATGCGTTTGCATTCTCGAGCATAACCGGGTCGTTATTCATCTCGCCGAGAATCGTCACGGCAACAAGACTCTGTGTGTCATTTGTGCCGTTTTCATATATGTCGTTAAGTATTCTGAAAAGCTTTGTCATATCCTGCTTTATGCCGAGACGAATGGTGTTCATAATATAGGAATTAGCGTGCTCGGTAAAGAAGGTGTCGGGCAGAAACTCACCGTACTCCTCAAAATTTTCCTTGTAATACGGCTTGAGGTCGGGGTACAGAGCGGAAAGGCGGTTTGCGAGAGTGTTGCCGTCATAAGACGAAGTTCCGTTTTTAACAGCGGTTTTCGAAACCGGAACGGGTATTTTCTTGGCCTTGCCGCCGACGGTTCTGTTTTTGCCGTACTTCTGCAAAATTGTCTCATTAAGCTCGTTGCAAAGCGATTTAACGTCGCGCTCATCAAAGTCCTTCGGGTCAAAATAGTTTTCCGACGCGCTCTTATACTCACCGTCGTCCTCCGAAAAGAGGAGACTCAATTTAACGCCGTCTATCTGAATTCTGATTTTACCGTTATCACCCGCATAGTCGATAAACGTTTTTCCGGTCTCCTTATCGACGGTTATCGGGAGCGCATCCTTTTCAATATTTTCGGGACGGACAAGCGTAAAGCCCGCCTCGGTAACAGCACTGTCAACACCCTTCATAAGAACGGATACAGCATTGTTTAAATCCATCATTTCATATACCTGCCTAAAATTTATATAGTTAATTGTATCATAAGACGGGCACTTTGTCATTAAAAATTTTTAAGCGCCTATCATTGCGTTGAGTGCGTTCATATATTTTGAATTTGACGGCACCATGGTATAGTTGCAAAAGAGCACCGTATCTATGCCGTTATTCTCCACAAACGACGGTATATTCATACCCTGTATGCTCTCCTGCCTCGGGTCAAGAACATAGACCTCGCTGAAGGTGTCGAGTAAAAACGGTGCCAGCGCATTGCCGTACGATTCCTTTATCAAAAGCACTTTTTTGCCGCTGCCGCAGGACGACACCATTTTGATGAGCGGCTTATCGCCCTGTATAAACGTAAGGTATTTGCTTGACTCATCGGTGATATTTGTCGATATAACGCGCAGGGGCTTGCCGTCAGTCATATCCGCGGTGGAAAACGACTCGGCACTTACATCGTAGCGCGGAAGAAAATACTCGACATAGTCGGGGTTTTTCTTGAGGTTTTCACTCTGAGTGTAGCGGTACATACTGCCGACAAAGTCGTCAAGCTTGCCGCTTTGGAAGCTGTCAAGCGGCGTGCAGGTAAGCCCCGCCGACTCGCAAAACGCCTTGTAGGCATAGTAGGCTCCGCGCGCCGTCCAATGGTGGTCTGTGCGGAAATATTCGTATTCATCGGTGTGGCGCGCTATCTCGTTGTATGCGTCAACACCGGTAACCTCGGGATTGAGAGCCAAATATGCTGTGGAAATGCCCATCTGCTGAGAATGACTGCCGGTTCTGTATTCCTCCGGACCGTAAAACTCCATACGCGTGGGAGCAAGCATCACATATACCTTTGATGACGGGATTTTAGACGCAAGATTATTTGCGGAGGCGGCATATTCCTTGAGCTTTGTGCTCGCTATGGAATACATCTCCATTGCGGCGTCGCCCGTAACGACTATATATCCGTTAAGAGAATACTCGCCTATCGGCTGAACGCCGATTCCGACGGATGAGGTGGTAGGCTCGGTTTTTTCCTGCTCGGTTTCGGTGGCCGCCTGTGTAGCTGCCGCGGTCTCGCTCGCCGCAGCGGAGGTTTCCTCCTCCTTTTGGGCAGAGAGCTTCGGCGCCGTAACGACAGCGATTATTATAACAGCCGCCGCAAGCACCGTTTCTATTGTACCGATTATTTTTTTACGTTTTGTAAGCTCTTTCATTCGGTCTTACTTCTTCCTCCGAAAAATTAAACCTTTTCTCCGGTCTCGGCATTTACTATGTTTTTAAACACGGCTATATGTGTACCCGATATATATTTATCCACGTGCATACTGCCGAAGAACCATTTTGAAAATTTGCACGAATCGGAAAGCTCCTCAAAATACGCGTTGAGAGCTGTAACACGCAGCATATCGTAATCCTTGAGCTGTAAAAAGCCCTTGATTCGCGTAGGCGGCTCGTGGGTAACAACTATATCAACGGAAAAGCCGTGCTTTTCAAGATTTTTTGCACCCTCCAAAAGCTCATCCTGCGAAGGTATTTCGTCACGCGACCAGCCGTCGTTCTCGGAGCGTATGTCAATATCGGGGCTTTCGCCGCCGCCCATTGTAAACACGCTTTTGCCGTCAATATTATATATTTGGCCGCGCATAAGGTGGTAGAGATTATCGTAAATCTTATGCACCTTGCCGCCGTTCCACTCGCTGACTCCGTAGCCGTTCAGAAGTGAAAAGTTCTCGTGGGTACCGTCAATAAAGCAGATATTGTATTTTCTCTTGCCGAGCTGCTTTAATATTTTTTGTTCTTTTTTTGAACCGTCCCATATAAAACCGAAGTCTCCGCAAACTATAAGCGTATCCCCCTCTTTAAGGGCACGGAGCTTTGACGGGACAAGTCTTTCGACCTCGCCGTGTGTATCACCGGTAATATATATCAAGATTTTCACATCCTTAATACAATTATAATTGAATTTCAGAGCGTATTTTGCTATACTACTTATGATACACTTTTTCCTAATTCTTTTCAAGGGGGATTTTGTAATTGAAACGTGTCGCATCAATAATGCTAACCGCAGTTATACTTATCTGCTCACTCGTTTTACCGGCGAGTGCATCATATAATTCTTCGCTCGACACAAGCGCGGATATAGCATTCCTTGTAAGCCTCGATGACGGAACGGTTATCTTTGATAAAAATGCCGACAAAAAAGCGGCACCAGCCTCGCTGACTAAAATCGTCACGGCAATATTGACCATAGAAAACTGCGCCGACCTTGACACCGTAATCACCATAAAGCAGTCCTCCTTAGACTTACTTAAGGGTACGGACAGCTCTACTGCCGGGCTCAAGGCAGACGAGGAAATCTCGATAAAAAATCTGTTGTACTGTATGCTCGTAAAAAGTGCCAACGAGGCAGCGGTTGTGCTTGCGGACTATATCGGCGGCGGAGATGTTAACGCATTTGTAGGTATGATGAACGACTTAGCCTCAAAGCTCGGATGCGAAAACACGCACTTTATGAATCCCCACGGCCTTGACATGGACGGGCATTACACCACGGCGAGGGATCTTGCAAAAATCACACAGCACGCTCTGACATTACCGGTATTTACCGAAATAGTGAACACCGTGACCTACACTCTGCCCGCTTCCAATAAAAGCGGCGAAAGAAATCTTCTCTCCACCAACTGGATGATAAATCCGAACTTTAAGACATATTACTATCCTTATGCTCAGGGAATAAAAACGGGCACTACCTCAAAAGCGGGGCACTGCGTAATTTCCAAGGCGAGCAAGGACGGCTACAACTACCTCGGCATAATAATGAATGCTCCGAAGCAGGACGTTAACGGCGACGGGAACCCCGACAACTGTGCCTTCCTCGAATGTAAAAAGATGTTCAAGTGGGCGTTTGACAACCTGAAGCTCACCAAGATTGCCGACCCGTCGCAAATAGCCACGGTGATAGACGTAAAGCTCTCGTGGAGCGTGGATCACGTAAGACTCATTCCCGAAAAGGAAGTCACGGCACTTGTTCCCACGGGCACCGATTCCACAAGCGTTATGCTTGAGGTTATCCCCGAGGAAACCCCGACGACCGTAAACGCACCCGTAAAAAAGGGCGAAGTCATAGGCAAGGCGCGCATAATGTATGCCGAACAGGAAATAGCAACCGTAAACCTTGTTGCCGCGGAGGACATAAAGGTAAATCCGTTTAAATGGATTCTGCACGGCATAAAGGTTGTGTTCACATCGGTTGTTTTCCGCGTGATATTCATTTTGGCTGTAATCGTTCTCGGAATATACATTTTCTCGGTGATACGGCGCAATCAAAACAAAAAGCGCAGAAGAAAAACCAAAGTCATAAAGAACTTCAGAAATATAAAGTAAATATCAAAAGCTTTGTTTTAAGCGGGCCTTTAATTTGGAGATAATTTATGAATGATGTTTTAATAAATACAGTTATTAAACATACGAATATGATGTTTTATAATTTTTCGATTACATTAAAAACATGTGATATGGATTTGATATTATGCGATATGCCAATATGGAAACATGTGTACCATACTTTACATTCTTTGGATCAGTGGTATATCAATCCTGAAGTATATACTGAACCGGATTTCCATGAACCAAATTTAAATAGTCTTGATGATTATGATAATCAAAAGGTATTATCACGAGAAATGTTAATTGATTATTTTGAAACAATCAAAGAGAAAATAACGGAATATTTAAACTCGTTATGTGATGAGGATTTATATGAAAAACCCGATGGGTGTGAGTATAACAGATTATCGTTAATTCTGGGTCAATTTAGACACTTTCATTGCCATATGGGTAATATAAATGCAACAACTATCTACAATACAAACAAATGGCCTAAAGTGCTTGGTATGTATTGGTTAGATAAAATTGATGATTGTGAAGATATAAATGACTTATATGAATGACTTCATATATTAGAATCATACTGATACTCAATAAATTTTTGATGTTTATAGTTAAATAAGTACAAAAGATAGCGTGTAAAATTATTTGATATATCCATTGATGCTAAATATAAAATAAGTAATCAGTATCAGCGGAATTATAGAATTAATCTATACAAAAGCCGAGAAGAAATTGACTGCATTGTCACATTTTTGCTCGGCTTTTTATATTGAAACAGAGTGACTAATTAATATAATATTAGTATAAATATCTCAAATCCATAGAAAAATTCTATAAATAAATTTTTTGTGGGTTATTGGAATACATAATCAAATCTAATGTAGCCGTAACGCAAAATAAAGGCTCGCTTTTTTCTTTGCAGAGAGCTAAAGCCGTAAAATATTTCTCGTGGCAACAAAAAAGGAGCCGCAAGCCGAAGGGCTTACAGCTCCGCTTTTATTTTGTTTGATTATCGCATCAGATGGATTTGAGAAGCTTCGGAAGTCTCGCGAGAGTTCCGCCGAGTCTCCAGAAAATCGTATTGAAGCCTACAAAGCTCGACTCATCGTCATTGAGCATTTTGAGGAGTCCCTCTGCCTGCTTCGGCGAGAACGCGCCCATACTCATCGAAATGAAGTTACGAACGGGTATCTGCGTTGCCATAGCCGCGAGCATTTTGCCGTCGCCGTTAGCGTCGGAGCCCATACCGGACATTATCTTTTCGATAAGTCTGCAAAGCTTGCCGCCCCACTTGGTGTGGCGTGCGTCGTTAAGGCAGCAGTAAAGGTCAATCTTCTTGTTCTTATCTATTTCGGGATTCGGAAGCTCACCGTAAACAGCAGCGAAATCATCACGAGTGATATTTGCAACATTGTTGTAGTAATTCGGAGCTGTCTTTCTGTAATCCGGAATGCTTGCGGTAACGGTGGATTCAACGGTCATGGAAGCCGTAAGCTTGATATCGCGGCTCGAAGAGCCTACGAGTATATCAAATTCACCGGTTTCAACCATCCAGTCGCCGAGCTCTACGTTGTAGAACGCGAACGCTCTCTTGGAAAGCTCGACGGATACCTCTTTCTCTTCGCCTGCTTTAAGGAATACCTTCTTAAATCCGCGAAGCTCTTTCTTCGGACGGAAAATGGTGGATTCCTTATCGGCAACGTAAACCTCGGCGATTTCCGCGCCGTCTACACTGCCTGTATTCTTTATCTTGAACGAAACCGTAACCGTATCGGTATCCTTCATTTTGTCCTTTGAGAGCTTAATATCGCTGTACTCAAAGGTGGTGTATGAAAGGCCAAAACCAAACGGGAATTCAACATCAATATCGGCTGCGTCATAATATCTGTAACCGATGTAAACCGATTCTCTGTGCTCCGAGGTAACGGGTCCGCCGGGGAAGTTGCCGTAGGTCGGGTTATCCTCAAATGCGCGCGGATAAGTCTCGCTCGTCTTACCGGAGGGATTGACTTTACCGGTAAGGATATTTGCAACGGCGATGCCGCCTGCCTGACCGCCGAGACCGGAATTGAGAAGTCCCTTAACATTTTTAAGCCACGGCATAAGAATTACCGAGCCGCCTGCGATTACAACAACGGTGTTGGGGTTTGCCTCGGCAACCGCAGCAACAAGCTCATTGTGCTCTGCCGGAATATCAATTCCCTCTCTGTCGTAGCCCTCGCCCTCGAATTCTTCGGTAAGACCTACAAATACAACGGCTACATCAGCCTTAGAAGCGGCCTCTTTAGCCTCTGCTATAAGCTCTGCACTTGTCTTTCTGGGTGTCTTGTCCTTCTTGGAGGGAGCACTCTTATAATAGCCCTGAGCGTAAGAAATGTCTACGCCGAGCTTCTGAAGCTCGTCAAAAGCGTTTGAAAGCTTGGTGGGGTTAATTACGGAAGAGCCTGCGCCCTGGAAGCGCGGTGCCTTTGCCATTTCGCCTATAACGGCAACCTTTTGGCCGTCCTTGAGAGGAAGTATGCCGTCGTCGTTTTTGAGAAGCTGCATTGAGCCCTCGGCTATCTTCTGAGCTATTGCGTGATGAGCGTCAACATCATATGTATGTGTCTTTTCAAGAGCCGGCTTTGATTTGAGTATAAGGTCAACTACCGTATCAACTCTCTCATCGAGTATTTTTTCATCAAGCGTACCGTCTTTTACGGCAGCGATGATTCTGTTTGTGTTAAGGTCGCCCGAGCAAGGCATTTCAAGGTCGGTGCCTGCCTTAAGTCCTGGGATTCTGTCAACGGAAGCACCCCAGTCGGTTACGATAAGGCCCTCAAAGCCCCACTCTTTTCTGAGCACCTTTTGCTGAAGCCATTCATTTTCCGAAGCATAAACGCCGTTGATTCTGTTATAAGAATTCATAACCGTCCAGGGCTGAGCCTTTTTAACGGCTATTTCAAATGCGGTAAGATAAGTCTCGCGAAGAGTTCTCTCATCAACTACCTCGTTGACTACCATACGGAAAGCCTCCTGAGAGTTAGCCGCGAAGTGCTTGAGAGAAGTACCTACGCCCTTTGACTGAACGCCGTTTATAACGGCTGCCGCACATTCGCCGGCAAGAAGCGGATCCTCCGAAAAATACTCAAAGTTTCTGCCGCCTACGGGAGCGCGCTTGATGTTTGTGCCGGGGCCTAAAATGGTAGATACCTTTTCCTTAAGGCACTCTTCGCCCATTGCCTCGCCCTCTTTCTCCAAAAGCTCCGGGTCCCAGGAGCAGGACGACGTAGCCGCAGGGGGGAAGCATGTTGCCGGAACAGAGTTTCCGAGGCCTATGCCGCCCGTTGAGCTCTTTTTGTCCGGATTAGCCTTACGAAGGCCGTGAGGGCCGTCGGTAATCATTATCTTCGGAAGGCCGAGCTCCGGAGCTTCCTCAAGATGCCAATAGTCATAGCCCGAAACAAAAGCTGCCTTTTGCTCGAGGCTCATTTTTTCCACAATTTCCTTATGCTTCATATTTTTCCTCCGTTTTTATACAGCACTGCGCTTGAAAATCCGCGGCACTTGCATTTTTGAAACCAAAATCATTTTACACCCGTAAGGGGTATAATAATATAAATATTCCGTTGTTTTTATAATAATTTACGGATTATTTATAATAATCGACAGCCGCTCTGCCCGAAGTGACTTTTTTAACATACGAAGCCACCTTTTGATGCTCCGGATGAACTTTATAGGCGTTGAGGTCATCCTCGTTTTCGGTGACAACTGTAAGCATTGCGTCAAAATTACGGTCGCACACCACTTCGTTTTTAATGAAGGTGAGACTTTTGATTTGGGAAATTTTTTCCGGTAACGCAGTAAGACCGGCTCTCACGATTTCGATGTTTTCGTCAAGCGTTTTGCCCTCTGCATCACAGAATTTCCACATTACGTTGTGATAAAGCATTTTCTCACCTCCGAAAAGCCGTTACAAGCTGTAACCGCATAATTATTATATAATTTTAACATAGAAAATCTTAATGGGCAATAGCCTTTTTAGTAAAAACATTGCTAAAACAGCGTTTTTTTTGAGCGTATACGCAGTTCTGCATCGCTTTATGCCGAAAAAGACTGACGGTGAGTCTTAGCCGAGCTTTCGGCAAAACTAAAAAAGCGGAGATTCGCCGCAGCGAACCTCCGTAAAACGAACTTATTTATTTTTGATTGCTGCCGTAGCCGTAACCATATCCGTAACCGTAGCCGTACTTTTTGTTGTAGGACGACATAAAGCGTTTCGGCATACCGCTCTCTGTATCATTGTAGATACATCCGACGAGCTTGGTGCCGGAATTTTCGAGGTTTTCAACGGCGCGCTTAATACGTCTTGAAGCAACCATATCGTTTCTGACAACAAGAAGTATTCCGTCGGCATAGCTTGAAAGTATCGACGCATCCGCCACAACTCCGCAGGGAGCCGTATCAATTATAATATAATCAAACTCCTTTTCCGCGGATTTGATTATATCGGACATAGCGTCCGTAGAGAGAAGCTCCGACGGGTCAAATACGGGCTTTCCGCTGACAAGCAGGAAGAGATTGTATTTTTCCGAATACTTTATCGCCTCGGCGAGAGTCTTTTCGCCGTTTATGACACCGTATACGCCGCCGTCCTCGGAGGCATTGATTCCGAGAAGCTTTGCAACTGCTGGCTTACGCAAGTCGCCATCCACCAAAAGCACCGACTTGCCGTTTTGTGCGAGTGCAAGTGCGATGTTTACCGCGCTTGTCGTCTTGCCCTCGTTTTCGGCTGTACTCGTTACCACAAAAGTCTTGTACTTCTCACGCTGAGCGGTGTGCTCTATCTTTGTTCTTATAATCTTAAAGGTTTCGATGAACGGGAAGCCGCTGCGTCTGTCGGAAATAAGCAGAGGCTTATAATCCTCACCCTTTTTCTTCTTTTTACGGTTAACGTGACCGACCATACCGATAACGTCAACGCCGAGCTTGTCCTTAACATCATCGGCGGTTTTAACCGTATCCTTGGCAATTACCGCGAGAACAATCGCAAATATTGATATGACGAGACCTGCGGCAAAGCCTACTATAGTATAGTTTCTTGCGCTCGCATCGCGGTTCGGAGCACTCGCAAGAAGCGGTGGGTCGATAACCGTCAAGGTGGTACTCGGGAAAGCCGCGTTTATGGCGCTCTCATAGTTATTTACATAGGCATTCGCTATTCCGTATGAAACGTCGGCATTCGGCGTAGTCACGGTAAGATTTATTATAGCCGTGTCTTCAACGGCCTCAACCGAAACCCAGCTCTTTATGTCTGCCACGGAAATATCTTTAAACCCGCTGTTGTCGGCAACTCTCTTTGAAAGCTCTGTCGTTGTAAAAACATATTTGAAGCTCTCGGCAAGCGTTGCGGACGCGTTAAGGTCCGACTGAGTCTGACCCGAAACGGCAAGTGCCGAGGATTTATTGTTTGCTATAAACGTTATCTTAGACGAATACGACGGCGTGTAGGTGAGCTTTGCAACGGCAAAGCCGAGTACAGCCAGCACTACTGCCGAGATAACAACTATTTTCCAATGCTGCAATATTTTTTTGAGGTATATAACGACGCTGTCGAGATTGTCGCTCTCCTCAACATGAGTTTTCCCCGAAGATGAATATGCCATCTTTTTAACTCCTTTTAAACTTAATTAACGCAAAACAATTATTTGTATTATATCAAATTCGTCCCGATACTACAATAGAAAAAATAAATTTATATTTTTTTTGAATGCAAATGTCCGTCTTTTATCTCTATAACGCTGTCGGCAACTTCAAAAGCCGCGGTTTTGTGAGAGATAATAACGCACGTTCTGTCTTTTAACGAACTCAAGCCCAAAAGGAGCTTCTTCTCCGTTTCGGCGTCAAGCGCAGACGTCGCTTCGTCAAGCAGCATAACAGGCGCGCCCGACAGCACAGCCCTTGCAACTGCGAGGCGCTGAATCTGCCCCTCCGACAGTCCTCTGCCGTTTTCCATAAGGACGGTATCAAGGCCGCTCGGCAGCTCGTTTATAAAATCATAGGCGCAGCTTATTTTTGCCGCCTCGAGCACCTCCTCGTCCGTCGCGGTGCTGTTTGTGAGCTTTATGTTATCGCGTATGGTGCCGCTCATCAGCATATTCCCCTGCGGAACATATGCAAACAGCGGACGCATATATTTGTCAATATGATATTTTTTGCCGCCGGACACAACACTTATACTGCCCTTTTGCGGTGTAAGCACCCCTGTAAGCAGCTTGAAGAATGTGCTTTTCCCGATGCCCGATATTCCCGAAATCACCGTGAAATCGCCCTTGTTTATCCGCACAGAGCCGTCCTCTATTACATTTTCTCTGCCGTAGCCGAAGGTCACGCTCTCCATTTCCATATATGACATCTCATCATATATTTTGCCGACGTCAAGCCCCGGCATATTATATGCGACACTCTCGGGGAGCGACTCGGTTTCAAGTATCCTGTCGGCGGAGGCGAGCATGGTATAGTATTTCGGCAGGTAACCCGACAGACTCGTAACGGGCGTTTGCACCTGACTCACAAGCTGAACTATCGCCGTGAGAGTTCCGAAGGTTATCGCTCCGCGGCTCAGCCTTGCGGCACTCCAAAGCATCGCGAAAAGCCAGCCCACCGAAAATGCCGCCGAAAAGCCTATATTGGCGAAAATCGACCACCTGTTGCGTTTTATTTTAGCATAGTAATTTTCGTCCTGATACACCTTCGAGCGGTCTTTCATCATATCGGCAACGTCAAATATCTTAACGACGAGCAGATTTTCTATTACCTCCTGCATAAAGGAGCGGACTCCGCCGTCGGTTTTTTGCACCGCCTTGTGAAGAGACTTCATTTTGCCGCGAAAGAATCGGGTGAACACAAACAGCAAAGCTCCGCCTGACAGCAATATGAGTGAAAATATCCTGTCAAGTGAAAAAAGAGCCGCAAAGGCGCAAACGAGCCTCGTCACCATAGCAACGGCGGACGGCAATATCGTTACAACGCCGTCGGAAACCACCGAGACGTCGCTTGTGAGCCTTGTCATAAGCTCGCCCGTGTGAATCGAGGTGATTTTTTCGTAGTCCTTTTTGAGTATTGATGAAAACAGCTCTGTTTTAATGCTTATCTCGATTTTGCCCTGTACTCTCGCCTCAAGTGCTTTGCAAACAACCTTGAGAAATGTCTGTAAAAGTATGAGCGCGCCCAAAGCAACACCGTTTTTAATCAGAGCGTTTTTATCGGCATTTTGCGCCGCGTCTATTATATACTTCGCATACAGCGCCGTCATAACTCCGCACACGGAAAACAGGGCGTTGCCGATTATCAGCAGCACCATACGATGGCTCTCTTTTTTTGAGTGAGAGGCTATCCATTTTTCGGCAGAGCTTTTTTTCACTTACCGAGCTTCCCCCTTATTTTTACTATATATTTCCTTACGGGAAACAGAAATTTCCAAAGCTTAACATAGAGGCGATATCTGCGGCTGCCCACGGAAAAGGTTTTTCCCTTGCGCGTTATAAACGCAACCTCGCCTATTATGTTCTTATCGGTTATGCCGTGCTCCCTGACCCATTGATTGTCGCCGCACATAACGTATCCGTTTTCGTCCTCGCCGACTTTTCTGTGCAGCACAAATGCGCCGTCATCTCGGCGGTAAAACGGAATAGCATCTTTTTCAAGCGGCAAAACGGCACTTTTAAGCGTAACCTTGTCTCTGCCCGCCACAAGCAGCGGCAGCATGCTCGTTCCCGTAATCGGTAAAACGACCGTTCCGCCGGCTGAGAGCTTCTCCTCGATTATCGGGAGCAGTTCCTCTAATTTAACTCTTTTTTTGCCGTCCAAAATATCATTCCTCTAAAAGTCCGTTTTTGCGGAGCTTTTCAAGATAGCGGTCAATATCCTGCGCCGCGGTCTTTTCGTCTGTATCGTACTGTGAGAGCACGCTTTTCAAAAGCTCGTCGCGCGTGGTTTCCTTTTCGAGCTTGCCCCACAAAAATGCGCCGACGGGATTCAGGGTTATCATGCCCGTGAAGTCCGCCTGAACGGCTCCGACCGGCACAACTACATAGCTTCCGGCAACCCTACTTAGCATAAAGCCGTCTTTAATTTTCATATACCAGCACTGCCTTTCTTTTTCTTAAGCTCTCGGATTTTGTCTGTAATATTCCTCTATTCCGTCATACGACACGTGCGCCGCCGACGGGTCCATATTGCATTTGAGCAAAAAGACCGGCACCTCTTTTAAAAGAGCATCGAGCAGCCTCAAAAGGACACCCATATACTGCGGTGTTTTCGGGCGCACGGTCTGTGACATAAACAGCGGCACGGCACTCGCCGGACTTATTTTTTCAATACTGTTCTTTTGGCTTCTCTCTATAAACACAATAGCCCTTATCGGGGCCGCGGCGTTTCTGCTCTCATCGTTTTTGCCGCTGAACGGTGTGCCGTAGGCAACTGCGCCGCTTTCGTTTATGATAATCGCCGGCTTATCGTCGTTTAATATATATGCGTCGGGAAATTCCGAGAGCCAAAGATGCGTGTGCGTGGATTTGCCGGTTCCGCTGCGCGCGGAAAAAAGATAGGCATTGCCGCCGCGGCACACGCACGACGAGTGAAGCATAAAGCCGTTAAATTCAAGCAGCTTTAAATAAAAAGCCTCGCCCGTCCACACATATCGGCACTCATCGAGCGTCAGCATGGGATAGCTATGCCGCCTACGCATAAAGAAGTCATCGTCGAGTTCTATTTTTATGTCGGTTTTTTTATCGTCACTTGTGAGATACGGTCTGCTGCGCTCAAGAAGCAGTCCGTCTCCCGTCTCAAATTCAACCGTCAGACCGGCTATTTCGAATTTTTCCAAAGCGCACCTTCCCATCTTCAGTCTTCCCGTTGATTGTAACATTTTTTTGCTTTTTTGTATAGTCCGATTTTACGCGAATATAAAACAAGAGCCGAGCTTACGTTTTACGCAGGCTCGGCTTATTTATTTTCTTATTGCACGCTTCCCTGATCGCCGTCAGAAGAATACACAAGCGGCATTTTCACCGTCGCCTTAAACAGGTCGCCGTCTATTGAGAGTTCAAGCTTTCCGCCCTGAAGCGTGCACAAATCCTTTGCTATCGAAAGCCCGAGACCGCTGCCCTCCATGGTACGCGACTCGTCTCCGCGTACAAAGCGCTGAGTCAGCTCATCGGGGTCTATATTCAACTTTTCGCGTGAAGTGTTTTTTATCGTTATTGTACCGTATGAGCTGTCCCTGCCGACGTCTATATATACTCTCGTACCGGGGAGAGCATACTTTTTGACGTTGCTCAAAAGATTGTCTATGATTCGCCACGTCTTTTGGCTGTCGGCGTATATAACGATCGGCTCCGTCGGCTCGTTGAGCACCGCGTCGAGATTTCTCTCCTCAAAAGCGTCGGACATTTCACCGACTGCCTGAACCGCAAGCTCATGGAGATTAACATTCATCTTGTTAAACGTCACGGCTCCCGATGACGCCTTTGACGCCTCGACAAGGTCCTCGATAAGTCTTTTGAGTCTTATGGATTTTTCATCGAGCACGTTTATATATTTTTGTGCCGAAATATCGTCTATGTCGCACTTTTTGAGCAAATCGACATATGAGATTATCGAAGTGAGCGGCGTTTTAAGGTCATGCGACACATTTGTTATAAGCTCTGTTTTCATTCTTTCGCCCTTTACCGCTTCGTTTATCGCCTTTTGCATCTCCTCCTGCGTAAGGCTGAGATTGAGCGCCAGCGTTTTTAAGGGCTCAGGCATATTTTCCGAATAGATGTTTTCGGGAGGCTCTCCGTTTTTTGCGTTCTCCGACGCCGCTATTATGCGGTCAAGCGACAGCACATATTTCCACATAAGCGAAACAGTCAGAATATTATACAGCAGCAGCACCGCTATAAGAAGAACGAACCAAAATCCTCTGCACATAGCCGCAACGCCGGTCAGCACGGTGTTGCCGATTATATAGCCTATAAGTACAAGCAGTACACGGCGCCTTAAGCGCACCGGCTTTTCACGAAGCCTTTTAAGCGGCGAAAATAATTTCCCGATAAGCCTTATAATATACCAAACAAGCGTTGATCGAAGCCAGTTCTTTTTCGCCTTGTAATATTTAGAAACAGAACAGAGCCACTCAAGCAGCACAGCCCACACCGCAACGGCAATAAGCGACATAACCACAAACATCATAAGCGCTTTGCCGTCGGCATAGTAATCGAAAGCATGTTTGTAATCGGCTGCCAAGGTTAAAATTCCGTAAACTCCCGCCCCCGCAACAGCGGCAGCCAAAACAAAATGCAAGTCCGTCGGAAGCTTGTCGAGAAACGAAAATTTGATTTTTTCGGGGCCTGCCGTCTCGCCTGCCGCATATATAAGGTAAACCGACACCATGGCAAGAACAAGCATAGATGCAAGGCTTAAAAATATATAGTTGTATGTATCGGCACTGCTTTTTACCATCTCCGACTGCATATTGTAATAATCGTCGCCTTCCGACAGCGTTTCGGGAAGCATCAGAATTATGTCATAGCCGTTGTTTGAAAAGCATGAGCCGAGAACATTTGACAGCGTGCGTTTGTAGTAGTAATCCGACTTAAGGCTAAAATAGTATTTATCGCCGCTCTGTACGGTATAGAGCGTATCGCGGGTTATTTGCGGACTCGCCGCGACAAGTCCTCCGTCGGCAGTATAGACCATATACCATCTGCTTCCGCTTGTAAATGCCGAATAATCTCCCGATTTTTTAATTTCGTTCGCTTTCTCCTCGCTCGTTTCCGTCTCAAGATTTGTGATTATTTCGCCGGTAGACGGATTATATATATAGTATTTAAGGTTCTTTATATTTTTGATGCTGCGGCTCTCCATGGCGACCGTTGTTTCATACTCACGGCGCGCCGCAGACATAACCTGAGAATATGCATTGCTCACGAGCGATACCAATTCCTCGTCCGTGGTGGAGGTTGTAAAGGTGACATTCCCCGAATCTCCGCTCTTAAGCGAATAGCTCTCACGGCAGCCGTCATAGTAGTCCTTGTCGTAATTCGGTGAAACTACGTTGTCGGAGCGGGAATAGGCAGAGACGTTTCCGTAGACATTTGTCGTATAGGCGGAAGCACCGGCCCCCGTAACATCGTCACTCTTTTGAGAAGAGGAATACTCGGAAGCGGCATATTTATCACGATATGCCGCCACAGCCTCTGACATACATTCCTTTTTGAAGCGCTCCAGCTCCGTGCGAGCCGCGCTCAGCTCCTCGTCGAAAGTGCTGTAATACGTGCTTTTATATGCGTCCCACGTCATAAGGCCGCTGCCGGCATATATCGACTGCACATCGGAGTTCAGCTTCGATGCAAACAGCGACGTTTCGGTCATATCAAGACTTTTTGCCGGCTTAGTAAGGATTTCCGAGCCGTATCTGAACAGGTCGTTTATAGCCTCAACCGCACAAATCGCCGAGGAAAACGCAAGCAACGCCGCAATAAAAAATGCAACGAGCTTTAATCCGAATGAAGTTTTAAAGTTTTTCGATTTTATAGCCAATGCCCCACACCACCTTTAAATATTTCGGCTCTTTGGGATTTATCTCTATTTTTTCTCTTATTCTGCGTATGTGCACGGTCACGGTTTTTTCCGTCTGGAACGACGGCTCCTTCCACACCGCTTCGTATATCTGATTCGTAGAGAGAACTCTGCCTATATTTTTCATAAGATATTCGAGTATGCCGTATTCCGTAGCGGTAAGCTTGACTTTTTCGCCGTCGAGCGTAATTTCTTTGGAATCGAGGTCAAGAGCGAGCCCTCCCGTAACTATAAGGCTGTCCTTTTTCTCCATACTGCCGAGTGAAACATAACGCCTTATCTGCGATTTCACCCGTGCCATAAGCTCAAGCGGATTAAACGGCTTTGTCACATAGTCATCCGCTCCGAACGAAAGACCCGTTATCTTGTCCGTATCCTCACTCTTGGCAGAGAGTAGGATTATCGGTATGTTTTTGCTCTCACGGAGCTTCAGCGTTGCGTTGAGTCCGTCGAGGTCAGGCATCATTATATCGAGAATTATACATTGCAGATCGTTTTCCTCCGCTGTTTTTAGTGCCTGCCTGCCGTTTTCCGCCTTAAAAACCTTATACCCCTCAAGATTTAAATATATTTCGAGTGAGTCGAGTATCGCTTTGTCGTCGTCACACACAAGAACGTTATACATAACTTTGCCCCTCTTCCGTATTTTTCGCCTGCTCGGCTGATTTTATTTTAACAGATTATCACACAAAACGGAATACAAATATTTTATATCTCCGCTTTTTGAGCCGACTCCCTACACAGTAAGTTTATACAACATCGAAATTACAAAAACATATAAAAAAAATTACAATTCGGTTAAATTTAAAAAGGTGCCGCGAAAAATATTTTATATTGTTAAATCCCTTTTCATATGATATAATTTATAGTGTATAAATATTATTATTTCGCGCCCTGTAAGGCGGGGCTTGTGGGAGGATATGTCTTGGCGGTATTAAAGGATGTAAAAAGACTCGTTGTCAAAGTGGGAACCTCCACGCTTGTCTACGACAACGGAAAAACAAATATAAGAAGAATGCATAAGCTTATCTCGGTACTCTCGGATATTGAAAATTCGGGCATCAAGGTAACTCTCGTCTCCTCCGGCGCGATAGGTGTCGGCACGGGAAAGCTCGGGCTCCCGGAGCGTCCGAAGGACACTCCCGGCAGGCAGGCGGCGTCCACCGTAGGTCAATGCGAGCTTATGTATATGTATGACAAGATGTTCAGCGAATACGGCCATAAAATAGGCCAACTCCTGTTCACAAAAAGCGACGTGGAGTCCCCCGAAAGGCGCAAAAATCTTATAAATACCTTTGATAAGCTCTTTTCATACGGCGCAATTCCCGTAGTAAACGAAAACGACGCAATAGGCGTTGAGGAAATTGTCTACGGCGACAATGACTGTCTCTCGGCGATAGTCGCAAAGCTCATAGGAGCCGACGCGCTGATAATCCTCACCGACATAGACGGGCTTTATAACGGTAACCCCACAGTCGACGAGGACGCCGAAATAATACCCACCGTAACCGAGATTACAGACGAGCTTATAGGCTTTGCGGGCGGTCACGGCTCAAAATTCGGCACCGGCGGAATGGTAACAAAGCTGCACGCGGCTCAAATAGCCATGAGCGCGGGAATAGATATGATAGTTATGAACGGCTCCGCTCCCGAGGACATATACAAGGCTCTCGACGGCAAGCAAATAGGAACATTTTTTGTAGGTAAAAAGGATTGAGACAAAATGACTGATACCGAGCTTAAATGCCGAAACGCAAAGGAGGCTGCGAAAAAGCTCTCAACAGCCTCGGCAAACGATAAAAACAAGGCTCTTTTACTTATAGCCGAAGAGCTTAAAAGCAATAAGGATTATATTCTCCGCGAAAACGATAAGGATATGAAGGCTGCCGAGGAGAACGGCTTACCCAAGGTTCTTTTGGACAGACTTCTTCTCTCTCCCGACAGGATAGACGGTATGGCAAAGGGCGTTATTGAGGTTGCCGACCTGCCCGACCCCGTCGGTAAAACACTCTCCGATATAACAAGGCCGAACGGCCTTCGGGTCAAAAAGGTTTCGGTGCCTCTCGGAGTCATCGCCGTTATATTTGAGGCTCGCCCCAACGTCACGTCCGATGCGGCTTCGCTTTGCCTGAAATCGGGCAACTGCTCCGTGCTTCGCGGCGGCAAGGAGGCGATACACTCGAACACCGCAATATTTAATGTAATGCGCGCCGCCCTCAAAAAATCGCCCTTACCGGAGGACTGCATACAGTTTATAACCGACATTTCTCACGAGAGTGCCAACGAGCTTATGACCATGAACAAATATGTAGACGTGCTGATTCCGCGCGGCAGCGCAAGGCTTATAGGCACGGTGGTCAAAAACTCCACCGTCCCCGTTATAGAGACGGGCGTCGGCAACTGCCATATTTACGTCGATAAAGACGCCGACCTCGATATGGCGGCCGACATCATATTTAACGCCAAGACATCGCGCCCGTCCGTATGCAACGCAGCCGAGAGCCTTTTAATTCACAAGGACGTTGCCGAAAAGGCGCTGAAGCTCATCAAAAAGCGACTTGACGAAAAAAACGTCGAGCTGCGCGGCGACAAGACATCTAAAGAGATACTCCCCGATATAAAGGAAGCCTCCGAGGACGACTGGGGTCGCGAGTACCTCGACTACATAATGTCGGTAAAGATAGTAGATAATATCGACGAGGCCATAGAGCATATCTATAAATACGGAACGGGTCACAGCGAGTGCATCGTCACCGAAAATGACGAGGCGGCAAACGAATTTATGTCGAGAGTGGACGCGGCGGCAGTCTATCGCAATGCCAGCACGCGCTTTACCGACGGCGGCGAATTCGGCTTCGGAGCGGAAATAGGCATATCCACGCAAAAGCTCCACGCGAGAGGCCCTCTCGGTCTGCCGCAGCTCACGTCGTTTAAGTACGAAATTTTCGGAAACGGTCAGATAAGATAAGTTAGGAGAGTCAGAATGTCTGAGGCTAATGTAAATAAAAAGCGTAAAAACCGATGGGCGTTCCCCCTGGGCCTTGTAATAACGGTATTTGCCGTAATAGGTCTTGTCTGCGTAATTCTCGCCGGAGTAAACGCCACCAAAAAAGCGGTAATCAAAAGCAAAAACATAGACGAATACAATACCATGCTGACGCCTGTCGTGATGAACGACCCCGACCCGTTTGACGACATCACAAAGGCAAATAAAAATCAGCTTATTGACATTTCCGTTTGGTCTATTTTAAAGAGCAACCTCTCGCCGGACAAATACGAGTACGGCGAAGACGGTATGATAATTCCCGAGGAGGACGTAACCGCCGAATTTCACAAGCTTTTCGGTACGGACACCGAACCCGAGCACGCCACGGTAAACGGCTACGGCTACACGTTCACATATGATTCGGCAAAGCACACGTACTCTATCCCGCTTACCGGTATTGTCCCGACCTATACGCCCGACGTTATAAAGGTTCAGAAAAAAAGCGGAGCCGTGGTTTTGACCGTCGGATACCTTGCAGGAGACCAATGGGCACAAAACAGCGAAGGCGATATGGTAGCTCCCGAGCCCGACAAATATATGAAAATCACTTTAAGGGAAAAAGACGGCAGCTATTATATAAATTCAATTCAGGCTACATCTTCGCCCGAGACGGCAACCACCGCCGTTCAGCCCGTCACCGAGGCGCCGACAGAAGCACCCGAAACCACCTCTTCCGCAGAGGCTGCGAGTGAAACTCAGCCCGTCTCAGACGGCACCGACACGTCAGACACCGCAGCCGAGAGCGATACCGCTTCGGCAGACGCGGCGGCGTGACAGTTAATTTTTAACTAAAGACTTTGTGTTAAGATTATTCGGCTTTCTAACGGAAACCGACAGCGTTATAAAAAGGAGAAATTATGGTAAAAATATCACCGTCAATTCTCTCAAGCGATTACGGCAATCTTGAGAGCGAACTTAAAAAAATGGAGGAATGCGGCGCGGATATGATTCACGTAGACGTTATGGACGGGCATTTTGTCCCGAACATCACGCTCGGCGCGCCGATAGTAAAGTGCATAAGAAAGGCGACAAAGCTTACCTTTGACGTGCATCTTATGATAAGCGACCCTTATAAATATGTGCCGGACTTCGCAAAGGCAGGCTCCGACATAATCACATTCCACACGGAATCGGACTCCGATACGGAAAAGACGATAGACGAAATCCTGTCACTCGGCAAAAAGGCGGGACTTTCGGTAAAGCCCGGAACTCCGATAGAGGAGATATATCCGTATCTCGACAAGCTCTCGCTCGTGCTTATAATGACGGTTGAGCCCGGCTTCGGCGGCCAGAGCTTTATGGAGGATATGATGCCCAAGGTCACCGCTGTTAAAAACGAAATAGAACGCCGCGGGCTCAAGGACATCGACATTGAGGTTGACGGCGGAATAAATAAAGACACAATTTCGGTTGCCGCAAAGGCAGGTGCCAACGCATTTGTTTCCGGAAGCGCGCTCTTCGGCAGCGACGACATAAAAAAGACCATAGCCGACTTCAAGAGGTCAGCGACGATATAAAATCGCGGCTTATAAGCTTTTTGTGCTCGAAAAGGTACTCTCTTGTGCCGACAGACGCCCTCACCGGGTTCCCGAATTCGCTGAGTACAAAAAATATTTCTCTTGAAAAGACCGCATACGGCAGAACGCAGGCGGCATAGCTGTTGCCGTCAAAAAAAAGACTCGCCTGTCTTATTTTTTCGCGGTGAGGCAAAAGCCCCCTTGCAAGTCTGAAAATGTCGTCCGTCTGCGGCAAAACACAGACGTAGCCCGAAAACGGCCTTTTGGTTTTTATGCCCTTAAAGCAGAGAATCATAATACACCCTTCGTCCGTCTCCATAACGTCCACGTTCATTTTGTCAAAGGAGGTTATGTCACGGCGAATATGTCTTTGTGCTCTTTTCATTACGTCATTTATAAGGCGTCTGGTTTTCGGATTTTTACAGTCCATCTCCTCAGGACAAAGCTCATAGCGCGACAGCTCGTTTGACGAGAGCTCGACTATCACTCTGTCCCCACGGCTTTTATGTATATTCATAGGAAAGCCTCCCCAAAATAAAAATTATCTCTTTACATCATATTGTCGGAACGCTTGTTTCGCAATGAATAAAATATGGAAAACAGGTGAATTTTTTGGAACAAAGCAAAACATCTGCCGGCATTTCGGCCGAGAGCGCCGCAAAAGCGCGCAGTGAAATTTCAATAACACGCAGATACTTTGCCGATATGCTTATCCTTATGGTCGTTCCGGCCGTGATGGCTTGGTATTACTACGGCGGCAGAGCCGTGCGCCTTATGGTGCTTTCCGTGCTTACGGCCGTGCTCTGCGAAGCCGCAGGCTCGTTTATTTTCAAAGCTCAAGCCTCTGTTTCCGACCTCTCGGCTGTCGCCACGGGCCTTATGACATCACTTTGTATGCCCGCGTCCGCTCCGTACTATCTGCCGTGCATAGCCTCGGCTTTTGCCGTTATCGTCGCAAAGCTGCCGTTCGGCAATGCGCGTTCTCATATGTTTACGCCGGCAGCGGCAGGCATAGCCTTTGTCACAATATGTATGCCGGATAAGGTCTTTTCTTATCCGGCAATACTCTCGTCCGGCACTACCGCCGTTTCGGGAGGGCAGGGATTTTTCCCCGGCACGTCTATCGCATATATGCTCTCGCAAAAAAACTCGGTCGGCACCGGCCTTTTAAACTATGTTGACGTGCTTGTAGGCTCGGTTTCCGGCCCTATGGGCGCAACCTGCTCGATAGCACTTTTCGGAGCACTCCTGTTTCTCGCTGTGAGACGCCCGAAAAATTTCACCGTTTCCGTATCCTTCCTCGCGGTCTGTTTTATTTACGCGCTCCTGTTTCCGCGCGTGCTGACTGGCCGTTTCGTCTCGGCATTTATGGAAATATGCGGAGGAATGCTTTTGTTTTCATCGGTATTCTTTTTGACCGACGACAAGCTTCTTCCGAAGAGCTTTTACGCAAGGATATGCTACGGTGCGGCAGCAGGGCTTATGTGTATGATAATGCGCTCTGTGGGCAAATTCGAAGACAGTACGGTCTTTGCCGTACTGCTTGCAAACGGACTTGTCACCGCATTTGACAAGCTGCCGCTCACAAAGCGCGAAAGACATCTTGTTGCGGCGGAAAACGCCAAGGTGCGCGCAGCTCTCGCGGACAAGCTCGAAGAAAAGGCTCTTGAAAACGGGAAAGGCGGTGCCGAAAATGCCTGATAAAAAGAAAAAAAGCGTTTCCGTTATCAGAAGCAGCGCGATAATCAAAAATCCCGTGCTGTTTGAAGCCATAGGCATTGCACCCGTCGTTGCCATGGCGGTATCGCTCAAATCCGCCATAATTCTCTCGTTTGTGTCCTTAGTTGAGCTTTTACTTATAGAATGTCTCGCCTGCCTGCTTATGAAAAAGCTGAAGGGCAGCGTGCGAAAAATGATATATGCGATATTGGGATTGCTTATAAACATACCTCTGTTTATGCTTTTCCGATACCTTGCCCCCAACGAAACGGCGAGCGCAGGTATATTTTTGCCGCTGCTTGCGGTAAATTCGCTTATCGCGCTGCACTGCGAACGGTTCGCGGTTAAGCACAATTTTAAGGCCACCGCTCTCGATGCCGTTTCGGCAGGCTTCAGCTATGCCGCGGTAATACTTATAGTCGGCGTTGTCCGTGAAATACTCGGCAGCGGCACGGTTTACAGCGTAAAACTGAACATTCCGGTAAAGATGCCGGGTCTTTTAATGCCGTTCGGCGGATTTTTACTGCTCGGCTTTATGGCTGCGGCGTTAAAGGCGATAATAAACAAAAAATACCCCGAAAAGCATCCCGATGCCTCGTTTGACCTCTCCGAAGTCAAGCAGTCGCACGTTATAAAGCTGCGCGAATTTCTCGACACCGACCTTGACTTTTTTGAGTTAGGAGAGGAAGAACCGCAAAACGAAAAGGAAAAGCCTCACACCGACAAAAGGAAAAGCTCCGCGGCTAAGCGAAAAGCTCCGTCATTATCCGTCAAAAAGACCGCGTCCGCTCCGGCAAAGAGCAAAAAAGGTACAGGCAAAAACGGCGCGAGCAGAAGCGGTGCCGCCGACACCGAGCGGCAAAAAGACAAAAGCTTCGGCTCCTCCGCCGAATTCGAAGAGATACTCGCGGAGCTTGAGAAATACAAGCAGTACACTGCTTTTGACGACAGTTCAGCGTCACATAGCGACACGGATAAAAGCCCGGAAAATGACGGCGGCGCGGAAACACAACAACCGAAGGGCGGTGAAGACAAATGAGTGTCATAGCGAATCTTTTTTCGGCGGCGATGTACGCATTTGTGCTTCAAAACCTGATTTTTACCGGCGGCTACGGTGCCTCGGAGGCTGTCAGAATGGCGGCAAAGCCGAAGCAGCTTTTCCCACTCACGGCGTTTATCACATTCTTTTCGACATTCGGCAGTATTTTTTGTGTACTGCTTGAGCAGATACCGTTTATAAGTGCTCTCAGCGAAATACAGCATTCGCTTATTTTCCTGCTTGTGATATGCATTTTGTATGTTCTTATGCTCATTTTGCTGAAGGCTGTTTTCAAGGCCAAAAAGCGAACCGTAAGGCGTCTCGGCGTGGCGGCATTCAATACCCTTGTGCTTGCCGTACCGTTTATAAATTACCGTGCGACCTTCGGCATAGCCGAGGCGATAGGCGTAGGTATAGGCTCCGGACTTGCCTTTATAGTTGCGGTGCTTATGATAAATTTCGGGCTGCGCCGCTTGGTAGAAAACAAAAATATTCCGGAATGCTTTAAGGGCACGCCGGCAGTATTTATATATGTTTCGATTTTGGCGCTCGCTTTTTCGGGCGTCTCAGGCAAAGGATTATCATTGTAAAGGACCGTAGAAAATGGCGTTTGACAACAGAGATATTAAGCCCCGTAAAAAGAGCTATTATCCGTTTTCAAAAAATTATCCGGGCAGACGCTCGGGTACATCATATGCGATAGGCGAAAGCCGCACCCGAAAGAAAAAGGAAAAACGCAAAAAAATCGTCTTCTCGGTTTTTCTTGTGTTCTTCTTCGTGCTCGTGTTTGTTATTGCCGCGGTTTCCATTAATCTGTCGAAAAAGCCGTATGAGCATGAGCTTACCGGCGTTCCCGCCGAATATGACGGCAAACTGCGCGCTCTTTATATGCCAGACGATGTTCTTGACGGCGGTATAGCCTTTGACCTTTTTAAAACGGAGCTCACCGAAACAAAGGCGAACGCCGTTGTTATCGATTTTAAAACGAAGGACGGCTATCTCAATTACGTATCCTCCGTCGGTACGGCGAACGACATAGGCGCGTCATCCAAGGCTTATCAGAACGCGATTGCGACAATCGACAGGCTTAAAAGTGCCGGCTATAAAATAATCGCAAGAATTTATTGCTATGAGGACAGCGTTGCCGCATCGCATCTCGGCGCCGCTGCCGCCGTGACAAATTCGGACGGCACACTGTGGCTCGACAACAGCGCTCAGCACGACGGCGAGCCGTGGCTGAACCCGTATTCCCCCGTCGCGGAGAAATACCTTTTGAGCATTGTGAGCGAGATTTCCTCTCTCGGAGTTGACGCCGTTATACTCGATTCCGTGGAATTTCCCGAGAGTATTTACCTCGACAAGGCGGTATTTTCGGGCGAAGAAAAGAGCATAGAGAGCCGCAACGCGGTTTTACATTCATTTATAGAAAAGGTTAAAAACGTGCTCGGCGACAAGCCGCTCTGCGTTATGCTCAGCGCCGCGGACGCGCTCGGCGGAAACACCGCCCGCTATGACGGCTCTCTCTTTGACAGCGCCGCCGATTTTGTGGCTGTGGACTTCAGAAAAGCGTCGCAGAGAGACGGCTTTGCTTACGGAGAAAAAACATATTCCGCCGAAACCACCGATGAAAAAGCTCTGGTTACGGACTGTATACCGCTCTTAAGCTCAAAGCTTGACGAAAACTATCAGACCGGCGGATTTATACCGGTCATTGACGACAGCTCGATTATTTCCGAGCTTGACAGCCGAAATGTCAACAATTATGTTTTATTCGGCGAGGGATAAGCTATTATTTTAAAAATACTTGACAAAAGTTCATTTTTCTGTTATTATCGCACTTAAGATATTCCTTATGAAGGGGAGTAGCTTTTACCCGGTGGTCAACATCATGTTGCCTTTCGGCTTCTGGTCACCGAGCCTTATTAAGGTAGCAAGACCTTCGGCAGAGCTAAATTCTGTCGAAGGTCTTTTTTCTTAAAAAAGCGGCTGCTCTTTTTTAAAAAACAGGGAGGAAAAAAATGAAACACTATCTTGAAAGCTCTTCCGAGGTTTTCGGCGAAGTAAAAAGCACCGAAAACGGTCTCACTTCCGAGCAGGCACGCCGGCGTTCTGCCGAAACCGGCAAAAACAAGCTTGCCGAGGGCAAGAAAACGCCGCTGATTTTGCGTTTTCTCTCGCAGTTTGCCGACCCGATGATAATCATCCTCATTGCCGCGGCGGTAATATCGGCAATAACCTCCGTATTGCAAAAAGAATTCCCATCGGACGTTATCATTATAATGTTCGTCGTAATAGTTAATGCCATACTCGGCGTATATCAGGAGAGCAAGGCCGAAAAGGCCATAGAGGCTCTTCAAAAAATGGCCGCCGCAACAACAAAGGTCTTGCGCGACGGCAAGGTATGCGAAATACCGAGTGAGGACCTTACCGTAGGCGACGTTGTACTGCTTGAAGCGGGCGACGCTGTTCCGGCGGACGGCAGAATTTTTGAAAGTGCAAGCCTTAAAATCGAGGAATCGGCACTTACGGGTGAATCCGTACCCGTCAACAAATTCATAAAAGCCATAGGCCTTGAGGGGCAAAAAGACGTCCCCCTCGGCGACCGAAAAAATATGATGTATATGGGTTCAACCGTTGTTTACGGCCGAGGTAAGGCCGTTATAACAAACATCGGTATGGACACCGAAATGGGCAAAATAGCAGGTGCTCTGTCAAGCGCAAAGGATGAGCAGACGCCGCTTCAGAAAAAGCTCGGTCAGCTCTCAAAAATCCTCAGTTTCATAGTCCTCGGAATATGCGTATTTATGTTCGCCTTTGATATAGTCAGAGCTCTTGTAACAGGCACGGAAATGAATCTTGACTTCCTGCTCGGCTCGTTTATGCTCGCCGTATCGCTCGCGGTTGCCGCTATCCCCGAGGGTCTTGCGGCGGTAGTAACGGTTGTGCTTTCGATAGGCGTTACCAATATGTCAAAGAAAAATGCCATCATCCGCAAACTCACCGCAGTTGAAACTCTCGGTTGCGCACAGATAATCTGCTCCGATAAAACCGGTACGCTCACTCAGAACAAGATGACCGTAGTCGAGCATTACTGTGACAACGAAAAAATGCTTGCCGAGGGCATGGCTCTCTGCACGGACGTAAATCTTGACGATGACGGCAATCTTGTAGGCGAGCCCACGGAAATGGCTCTTGTGGCATACTCTATGTCGCTCGGCATGAATAAAAACGAGCTTCTGAAGAGCGCGCCGAGAGTCGGCGAGGCTCCATTTGACTCAAATCGTAAAATGATGTCCACAATTCACAAGACTGCGGACGGAATATTACAGTTCACCAAGGGTGCTCCCGACGAGATATTAAAGCACTGCACAAAGATATTCAAAAACGGCGAAGTCAGCCCTCTTACGGACGCAGACAGAGATGCCGTGCTCAAAAAGAATAAGGAATTTGCCGACAGAGCACTTCGAGTTCTCGCCTGCGGCTACAAGCAGCTTTCATGTGTTCCCGAGGATCAGTCGCCCGATAATATCGAAAATGAGCTCGTCTTCTGTGGCCTTGTAGGTATGATAGACCCCGTAAGGCCCGAAGTTAAGGCGGCAATCGAAGAATGTCGCGGTGCCGGCATAAGACCCATAATGATAACCGGCGACCACAAGGACACCGCTGTTGCAATAGCCTTGGAGCTCGGCATTATAAAGGACAAGAGCGAGGCCATAACCGGCGCGGAGCTTGATGATATTTCCGATGAGGACTTCAAAGAAAAGGTCACACAGTACTCGGTATATGCCAGAGTTCAGCCCGAGCATAAGGTAAGAATAGTAAATGCCTGGAAGAGCCGCGGTATGATAACGGCAATGACGGGTGACGGCGTAAACGACGCCCCCTCCATTAAGAGCGCGGACATAGGCGTAGGCATGGGCATTACAGGTACTGATGTAACAAAGAACGTTGCGGATATGGTCCTTGCCGACGATAACTTCGCCACCATAGTATCTGCTGTGGAAGAGGGCAGACGAATTTACGACAACATAAGGAAGTCAATTCAATTCCTGCTCTCGTCAAATCTCAGCGAGGTAATGGCTATTTTCACAGCCAACCTGCTCGGCTTCACAATATTAAAGCCCGTACATCTTCTCTGGATAAACCTTGTTACCGACTGCTTCCCGGCTCTCGCCCTCAGTATGGAGAAGGGCGAAAAGAACCTTATGAAACGTCCGCCGCGTAAATCATCGGACGGCATTTTTGCAGGCGGCGTCGGCTTTGACGTAGTATACCAGGGGCTTTTCGTAACGCTTCTGACTCTTGCCGCTTACTTCATAGGCCACTTTATGGAGGCAGGCAGATGGGAGCTTACCGAGAGTGCCGACGGTATGACCATGGCATTCCTTACAATGTCAATGTGCGAAATATTCCACTCGTTTAATATGCGTTCGCAGCATGGCTCAACCGTATCAATGCTCCTTCACGGCAGCTTCAACAAATACATTTTCGGGTCAACCGTACTTTCCCTCATAACAACTGCGCTCGTTATAGAAGTACCGTTCCTTGCAGACGCTTTTGATTTCACCACTATTGACGCTCGCGAATTCTTCACGGCTCTCGGTCTTGCGTTCCTGATAATTCCTCTCGTTGAAATTGTCAAGGCAATAGAGCGTGCCGTTATAAAGAACAAAGCCAAAAAGCAGACCGTAAAATAAGCTTTGGCGACAAAACAAATATATGTTTTTCAAGGCACGGCAGTAAGAACTACTGCCGTGCCTTTTTATTTATCCCGCAGCGGCTTAATACTGGATTTTTGCGATGATTTATGTTACCATAATAAAAAAGGCATCGGCGATGGGCGCCACTATTTAAAAAGGAGCGGAAAATATGAATCTTATATTCTTAGGAGCCGCACACGAAGTCACGGGAAGCTGCACGCTTCTCACCGCATGCGGCAAGAACATTTTGATTGACTGCGGTATGGAACAAGGACCCGACATATATAAAAACCGGGATATTCCCGTATCTCCAGCCGATATAGACTGCATTTTTCTGACCCATGCTCACATAGACCATTCCGGCAAGCTGCCGTACCTTACGGCAAACGGATACAAAGGGCCGATTTACGCAACCGCGTCCACAGCGAAGCTCTGCAGAATTATGCTTGAGGATTCTGCGCACATACAGCAGTTTGAAGCACAATGGCGCAACCGAAGGGCAAAACGCTCGGGCGAATCGGGATATGTTCCGCTCTACACCGTAGAGGACGCTCAAAAATGCTGTTCTCAGTTTTTGAGGTGCGAATACGGTGTGGATTATCACGTTTTTGACGGCATTTCCATAAGCTTTACCGATGCGGGTCATCTTTTGGGCTCATCGAGCATTACAATAAACGTCACCGAGAACGAGGAAACCGAAAAAATAGTTTTTTCCGGCGACATAGGCAATACCGACCAGCCGATAATACGCGACCCGCAGTATATTACCGACGCCACCTACGTCATAACCGAAAGCACCTACGGCGACCGCAGTCACGGCGAAAGACTCGACTACATATCGCAGCTCGTACCCATACTTGACCGCACCTTTGCACGCGGCGGCAATGTAGTTATACCGTCGTTTGCCGTCGGCAGAACTCAAGAGCTTTTATACTTTATAAGGCAGATAAAGGAAGAGCGTATGCTCAAAAACTACAACGACTTCCCCGTATATGTGGACAGTCCCCTTGCAGTTGAGGCCACCAACGTTTTTTGCGACAGCTATTCCGACTTTGACGACGAGGCGGCGTCGCTTATCGAAAACGGTATAAATCCGATAGCCTTTCCTAACCTTTATGTCTCCGTGACAAGTGAGGAATCAAAAGCAATAAACTCAGACCCCGCTCCGAAGGTCATAATTTCGGCGAGCGGAATGTGCGAGGCCGGCAGAATACGCCATCACCTAAAGCACAATTTGTGGCGACCCGAATGTACGATTTTATTCGTAGGCTACCAAGCCGTAGGAACACTCGGCAGAGCCATAACCGACGGTGCGACGGACGTAAAGCTCTTTGACGAAAAAATCCATATAAGTGCGGAAATAGAGCAGCTTCACGGCATAAGCGGTCACGCCGACAACGAGGGCTTGTTAAAGTGGATGAAAAGCTTTAAAGCTCCGCCAAAGCACGTATTTGTAAATCACGGCGAGGATACGGTGTGCGAAATATACGCCGCACGTCTTCGCGACGAACTGGGGCTCTCCGCGAGTGCCCCGTACAACGGCGAGGAATACAGCCTCACCGAAAACAAGGTTCTCGTTGAGGGGAACCGCGAAAAGATAGTTAAAAATACAGCCTCGCAAAACTCCTCTCGCCGCGTAAGCACGGTTTATGAGAGACTGCTCTCGGCACAAAAGCGTCTCCAAACGGTTGTGGCACATAATGAGGGCGGTGCAAACAAGGACCTTGCAAAATTTGCGGATCAGATAATTGCGCTTTGCGAAAAATGGGACAGATAAATGACCGAAATTACACTTAACAACGACGAACATATCGAATATCTCAGCAGGGACTTGGGGCTTATCGTCTCAAAGGAGCACACCTTCGGCACGGACGCGCTGCTGCTTGCCGACTTTGCGTCGCCGAAACGATATGACATATGCTGCGACTTCGGTACGGGCTGCGGCATAATTCCCATGCTCTGGTGCAGGGACGGCTGCGGCAAGGAAATATCCGCAGTCGAAATTCAGGAAAAGGCGTGCAGTCAGCTTACGCGCTCCGTCAAGGCAAACGATTTGCAGGACAAACTCTTTGTGTACAAAGCTGATTTGAAAGAAGCTCCGCGGATATTTCCGTGCGGAAAATTCGACGTGATAACGATGAATCCACCGTATAAGGCGGAAAACGCCGGAATAAAAAGCCAAAAGGAAAACGAAAAAATAGCCCGTCACGAAACGCTGTGTAATCTGCGCGACATAACAAAAGCCGCATCAAAACTTCTGAAATTCGGCGGCAAGTTATGCATTTGTATACGACCCGAGCGCCTTTTTGAGACGATGGAGGCAATGAAGGAATATAAAATCGAGCCGAAAGCGCTGCGCCTTGTTGCAGCTTCACCCGAAAAGGCTCCGTGGCTGTGCCTTGTAGAGGGCAGACTCGGCGGAAAAACGGGCATAACGGTCAAAAACAATCTTTTTATATACAAGAGCAAGGACGTTTTGTCCGACGAAATGACAAGAATTTTAGGTAAATACAGGGAGGATATGTAATGACGGGAAAGCTTTACGTTGTCGGCACTCCGATAGGCAACCTCTCGGATTTTTCTCCCCGTGCCGCAGAGTGCCTCAGAAACTGCGATTTTATAGCGGCGGAGGACACAAGAGTCACCCTGAAGCTTTTAAACAGATTTGACATAAAAAAGCCGCTCATCAGCTATTTTGAGCACAACCGCCGTGAGCGCGGCGAAATAATTCTTGCGCGTATTCTCGGCGGAGAAAGCTGTGCTCTTGTCACGGACGCAGGTATGCCGGCAATTTCCGACCCCGGTCAGGATCTTGTTGACATCTGCATTGCATCGGGAGTAAATGTTGTATCCGTCCCCGGCCCCACCGCATTTGCAACAGCCGTGGCGCTGTCGGGGCTGCCGTCCGGCAGATTTACGTTTGAAGGCTTTTTGAGCGTAAATAAGCAGAGCCGCGCCGAGCATCTTGACAGCATTAAGGATGAAAAACGCACCATGGTGTTTTACGAGGCACCGCACAAGCTTTTACGCACGCTTAAGGACCTTTATGCCTGCCTCGGCGACCGCCGTATAGCGATTATTAAAGAGCTTACGAAAATCCACGAAAATGTTGAACGCACCACACTCAAAAAGGCGTGCGAAGAATATGAAAACATACCTATCAAGGGTGAATTCGTATTAGTTATAGAGGGAGCGCCGCAGGCCGCTCCGGAGATTTACACGGTGGAGTCCGCCGTCGCGAAGGCAAGAGAATTCACAGATGGCGGAATGTCGAAAAACGAGGCGGCAAAAAACGCGGCAAAGCTCACCGGAATCAAAAAGAGCGACATATATAAAATCCTGACGGAGGAATAATAATGGAATATTGGTACTTGTGGCTGCTTCTTATCGTCCTGTGCGTCATTACGGTATTTGTACTTAGCAAAGCCTCGGCGGCGGCTAAAAAGCACAACGACGAGCGTGACGCTCTTTTGAGAGAATATGACAGAAAGAAAGCTCTCAAGGAGGAGTTTTCATTCTTAACGCGTGAAAAAGCGGAGAGTTCCGACCCGGAAACCCTATTCGAGGGTGTTTCGGCGGTCTTACAGGCAAAAACAGAAAAGGCCGAAGACCCTGAAAAGGTATTCGGCAAATTTACAGAGACGCAAAAATACATTTACACTCTATACTATTTTTTAGAGGATACCGAGAGCGGTTCCCTCTCGTTCTTTTTCAGAAACAACGGTGAGCCGCTGACATTTCTCGCTTCAAAGGCACTCTCTGCCGTCGGCGAAAACGAGCTTTCTTTGATTGCCGAAAAGGAATTTTCGATGTACGATGAAAACAATGAGGAAGTCTCCGTGGACAAGGACGAAATTGAAAATCTTGACAGCGAATTCAAGGCGAAGCTTCAAAAGCAGCAAGTTTTAAACAGCATAAAAACATATATTATAAAAAATATCGATATGCTGTCTTAAAAGAGAGAGAAAAGCTCATCCACGGCTCTTTTCCGCCGCTAACTCGGCAGCTCTTTTGCGTATCAGCTTTTCCGAATGCTCCACAACGGTTTTTACGCATTTCGGTTCGGCGATATTCTTTTGCGATTCCTGATTTGCCTCGGCCATCAGCTCCCTTATTATATCCGTCATCAGCACGCTGCCGAAGACCGGACTTGTCTCGCAATCGAGCGATATCCACTTTTTCGGAATATAACCGCCGTTTGCGGCGCAAACAGCCATACGGTATATCGAAAGCGCAAAATAATCCTTCAGCTTTTCCGGCGAACCGCAGTTTATCATACTGTCATTGAGCATAACGGACGCGCGAAAAAGCGTACTCGTGCGGTATTCTCCGTCCTGCACGGTATCGGTCATATCAAATTCCTCGCTCAGAGAGCGTCTTGTATCGACCTGCCCTAAGAGGTAATCACAGCTCACGTCAAAAAAATTCGACGCGCGGCACACAAAGTCAAGGCTGCACTCCCTTATACCCTTTTCATAGTGCGACAGAAGCGACTGCGACACACCGAGCATTTTTGCGGCGTCCTTCTGGCTCATACCGCGCTCCCTGCGAAGCTTTGTCAGCCTTGCGGCAAATACGGAATTCATAAAATGTCCCCCAAATATTACAAATTGTATTATAATTATATAGCAAATTAGACTGTTTGTACAGTATCATTCCCCGGAAGGAGCAAAGCAAAATGAAAGCTTATAAAATTCACCTGATCCGCCATGCCATGACAGAGGAAAATCTTGACGGCAAATATATCGGTCAAACCGATGTGCCGGCATCCGAATACGGGCTCAGGCAAATCAAAGACATCATAGATGAATACGGCGGCTATCCCGAGGTTGACGCGGTGGTTTCAAGCCCCTTAAAGCGTTGCACGGAAACCGCAAAGCTCATATATCCCGACAAAGAGCCCATGATTTTAAACGGGCTTATAGAGTACGACTTCGGCGAATTTGAGGGCAGAACCGCCGACGAAATGAAGGATGACGATGCCTTTAAAACTTGGCTGTCGGGTGAGCACCCGGAAACGCCCGTACCCTTCGGCGAAAGTCAGGCGGCCTTCAACGAGAGAGTCTGCTCATGCTTTGCCGGGCTTATCGACGGAATTATAAAAGCCGGCGTAGAATCGACCGCGGTAATAACCCACGGCGGAGTTATTATGTCGCTTATGACTGCATTTGCCATACCGTCGCTGCCCATGCACGAGTGGATGGCACCGAACGGCACGGGATATACCCTCAGGATAGACCCGTCCGTGTGGAGCCGCGGTCAGAAGCTCGAAACCTTTTCGGAATGCCCGGCCGCGGCACTTTCCGACGACCAAGAGCGTGAGTTATGGGACTTTTACCCGACAGAGCGAGACGACGAATACGATATAACCGATGATGTGTACGGCGACAATCCGGATGAGGACGAGGATTTCTGGAAGGGCTTATAAGCACTTCTTCTGCAAGGCAGGTTTTTTCGGCGCGGTGATTATATAAAAAATTAACGGGCAGCATAAAGCTGCCCGTTAATCGGAGAGATTCTGTACGGTCTCTTTTTAGAGGAGAAACATAAAAAACACCAAAGACGTCCGCAAGGGGAGGCTCACTTTATCTCCCCCGTCTTTGTTCTTGTATTATATCATTTCGGTTTTTAAAAATCAGCAAAAGTGCAAAAATGTCGAAAAATGGGTACATAAATGTCGAAATTTGTCGAATAAGAATCGATAAAGCGAGAAAAAGCTTTTGCTCACGGATATTTTAAGTCTGAAAAAAAGGATGTAAAAACTCGGTTTTTACATCCTTTTAATGCTTTTACGACCGTTTATTTATCTTCCTCGGACGGGTGCCAGTTAAAGGTATAATTCATATTGTCTGTGCAGTTAAAGGTCACGGTTCTGTCACCTATATACGAGAGACTCCCCTCGCCCTTTGCATAAGACGTTATCGTCATATTCTTGTAGAATTCAACCTTTGCCACCTCGTCGGTAACGGCGTCAAACGTAGCAATTATTACCGGTGAATTGTATGCTATCTCATAATCCGACACCGAAAAATAGCTCTCACCCTTTTTAAGCTCGGACAAAATCGCACTTTTGTCATGCGGAGAAAACGCGTGTGCTACGGCAGACGGATCATTTTTGAGCGTTATTATAATTGTGCGGCTATAAGAAACGGGCACGTTGTTTTCATCGGTGTCCTTTTCATATGTGGGTGTGAGCGAAGTAATTACCGACTGGACATCGTCCATGGTGAGGCGCGAGGCGCAGCTGTCGCCAAACAGATAGACCTTATCGGTAAGGTCCGTACCCTGTTTACATTTTTCGCCCACGGCCTTGGGGAAATAATCATCCTTAAGGCCCTTCTGAACAAAATCCTTATAGAGCTTGAAGGCGTTATTGAGAGTCTTTGACTCCTCACCTGATATTTTTACGGTGTCGTTGTCTATCCAAAAGTCCTCTTTCGGTTCGGTTTGCGGTCTCTCGGTCTTGACTCGGTTAAAATTTTCGTTGAAATAATTAAGTACCGCCTCCGAATTATCATAGAGCAGAGCTTTTTCGCTGTCGGAAAGAAGATTCATTATGCCGTCGAATATATCGCGGTTATTATCATAATAACGAGAGCGAATGTCATTGTAATTGAGCTGTACCGTGCTGTCGTCGTTTATATCATCGGTATTCTCAAACAAAGCCGTCAGATCGCTTATTTTATCAGGTGAAAAAACCGGCTTCAGCTGTGCGTATGTAAACGTAAATTCTGCGTCGTGAAGATCTGTTTTCACATATGCTTTTTCAGGCTCATCGCCTCCTGCGCCGATGCTGCATGACGAAAACATTGCCGCAATAAGCACAAACGCCGTAATGACGGATAATAATTTTACGGTTTTTCCCATAATAACGCCCCTTACAATAATATATAAGTATACTTTTTCATTGTAACAGATTTTTCCGGATTTAACAACAGAAAAAACAAAAAAATGCGGGACGCTCTTTTTCGCGTTCCGCATTTCATTTCGATTATTTTAAATCAATATTCGTCCTTTAAGCCCTCGCTGTCATAGAGGAACGCGGTTTCAAGAAGAATGTTGATGCCGGCCTCGATGGTTTTGGGGTCAAGATTGTCGGCTGTATCGCCTCTTGTGTGGTAATATCTCGCCGGAGTGGGATCCATGGCAGCCAAAGCAACCGCCTTCATACCGCCCTGCTGAATTGCCGCAGCATCGGAGGATCCGAAGAATACGCTGCTGTAAGGAAGATTGCAGCCTGCGATATCGCTCGCGTGCTTAACCATGGCCGCAGCCTGCTTGTCAAGCTTTACGGTGCCTGTCATATCCTTGTTGTAAACGCCCATATCGTCAAAATCGCGAAGGGTGTCGGTTCCTACGAACACAGTCTCGACATCGTCCTCGCCGCAGTGCTTTTTAACGTACTCCTTAGCCCCGCGGAGACCTGCCTCCTCACACGCCATGGAAACACATACAACCTCGGTATTTTCAAATCTGATGTCATTTGCCGCCATATAGCGCAAAACCGACATAGACGCGAACACACCGGTGAGATTGTCGTTAGCACCGGGAACACAGAGCTTCCAGTTTACAAACATACTGCACATAAGTATGGGTATAAGGCAGACGAACAAAACAACTATTGCCGTAACCCTTACGCCGTTCGGAACATCAAAGAACGATACTATTGATGCCGCAAGAGTAATGGCAATTGCGCCGAATGCGAGGGCTATCATAGTAGTGAGCAGCTTGCCGCCGCCGAGATGAGTAAAATACCATTCGTAAGCGGAGTCGATATGTCCGCTGAATACAATGCGGCGCTTTGTCTCGCCTGCCGCTTTTCTTGTGCAGACTACATTGTAAGTCTCTCTTTTCGGGAAAAACGGATCGAGAAACTTTTTATAAAGCAGAAACTCAAAAAACGTGAATATGATCGCGAGAGATGTGAGCACTACGGAAACAACGGAAAACGCCGTTGACGCGCTCGGCAATACGTCAAAGTAACTCAAAAGAGTCAAAATTACCGAGATTGTCATAAGAATTACATCAAGCGGCACCCAGCCCATAAACGCCTTCGGGTGAAGCTCAAATTTTTCCTTGACCACAGAGTCGGCTACCTTTGACATGGAGTCCGCAACGTAGTCCTGAGCCTTGCGCTCATTTTCTTCTCCGGACGGGCGAGGACCTATATCCTTGCAGACCTTTTTGATTTCGCGAATTGTGTAATTCGTCATTTCCCTGACTTTTGAGGGATAATTCGGATTGCTTTCGCTTGCTTTCATTAAATCAGCTCCCTAAAGTTATTCCCAATTCACTTAATTTACATTTGTCTATTATTTTAGCACACTTTCTCGGATAAGTCGAGAAAAAATTTTAATTTGACCGCACAGGAATGATGTTTTTGCAAAAAACAGCGGACACCGTTTTCCGAAAAGTCCTTTAAAGCAATCATTTAAGCTTATCGAGCGGCAGCTCGTATGCTGGAATAAATTCCTCCAAAAATATATGCGCTTCCCTGCATTCGCTCTCGTCGAGCGCTTTTCTTATTGTCCTTTCGGCATCCTCAAATTCACAGTTGCCTGCCTTGCGTTCTTCTATGCACTTGATGTAGGCACTCAGCTTATCCGCCGCCTTTATCAGCCGCCACAGCTCCGCGTCGCGTTCCTCCTTGAAAAACAGCGGTGAAAACTCCTCGCTCAAATCGTCCGGCAGCATATTCAAAAGCCTTTGGCAGGCCTCCTTTTCGACCATACCGAAAACGGAGCGCATCTCGCTGCTGTAATATTTTACGGGAGTGGGCATATCTCCCGTTATGATTTCGGGGGTGTCGTGATAAAGCCCCAAAAGAGCGGCGCGCTCGGCATTGTATTCTTTGCCGAGTCGCTTATTTCCTATAACGGCGAGGGCGTGCGCTATTGTGGCAACCTCGCCCGAGTGCTGACTCAAATTTTCATATGTTGTGTTGCGCATAAGTGCCCAGCGGTTTATATATTTGAGCCTTGAAGTAAACGCAAAAAACTTGCCTTTCATAAATATCTCCTTTAAAGAAAAATCAGGCTACCCCAAAACTGAGATAGCCTGTGTTAAGCCGATTATCAATAATTACGATTGCCGGTATGATACCAGAGTATGTAAAACTCCGTATCGTTGCGGTAATAAGAATCGTAATTCGAGGTAGCGTCGCCCCTATAGAAGCCCGCAGTCTGAAGGCCGTTCTCAAAAGCGTTCGCCATTTTTCTTGAACGCATTCTGATTTTAAGGCTCATAACCATTTCATTGGGATTTACGGAGCCCATCTTAAAGCCGGTGAGCCACCAATGGCCGCCGCCCGTCCACGCATCGCGATAGAAAAATCTGTTCTTCACGGCATATGTATTAGGAGTCAAATACAAATCGTAATACATATTGAGCAAATGGTCGTTGTCGGCACAATTGTAAAGCTTATCGTTGGTCTCGGGGTCCTTTGTGTAAACGCCGACCTCACCGCCGCCGAAGGGGCCGTACTGACCCTTCCAAAGCTGAATTCTCCAATCAAGACCGTCATAGTAGAAATCAACGGTCGTTGTGAGGTATCTCATATTGCCGAAAATTGCCGCGTACTTGTCGTACTGACTGATAAAGTTGGCGTCTCTCTGCCAGGAATCCATAAGCGAATAAAAAATGCCCTGCTCTGCATCGTAACCGAAGCCCATATTGTTTACAAAAGCAGCCAAAGTCTCGGGATCGGCGTTCGCAAGAGCACCGAGTACCGCAGAGCCCAAAGAGCCCATAGAACTTGCGGCGCTGTTTCCGCTTGCAGATGTTGTGTTGTTAAAATCAGGCGTTGTGACCGACGGAACATTCAGCGAGGACGAAGCTTTTGCCGCTACCGTGGTTGCCGCCGCGGTGGTTTCACCGCCGGTGGTCTCTTCGCCGGTTGTGGCCTCGCCGTTTTCGGCTGTGGTCACGGGACCCGCTATAACCTGATTACTTCTCGTTATTTCCTCGTCGCCGCCCTTTTTTGACTTGCATGACGAAAAAACACAAGCTATCATAATAAGCGCAATAACTGCGGATGTTATCCTTACAGACATACTTTTCATTTTATCACCATCCGTTAGATTATAAATCAAGAATATTATTGCACACTTGATTTGTAAAGTCAACAGATAAAGCAATTTTAATTTGCCTATCTCCGTCTTTTATAGTATAATTGAACAATAAAATTTTAGGTGGTACAAAATATGAGCGAAATAAAAGACATCGGGCTTTACGAATCCGGTGAAAGAAAAATACAGTGGGTAAAGGCGAATATGCCGCTTTTGCGCGCACTCGAGGAGGAATTTTCGGCAGACAAGCCCTTTAAGGGACTTAAAGTTGCGCTGTCGGTTCACCTTGAAGCCAAAACCGCATATCTCTGCCGCGTTCTCGCCGCAGGCGGCGCAAATATGTATATTACGGGCAGCAATCCGCTCTCGACTCAGGACGACGTTGCCGCGGCACTCGTAAAGGGCGGCCTCAATGTATTTGCAAAGCACGGCGCATCGGCGGAAGAATACCACGCGCACATCGAAAAAGTCCTCGAATGCGGCCCCAACGTGATAATCGATGACGGCGGCGATCTCGTAAACACCATTCACAACGAATACCCCGACCTCACAAGCGGCGTTATAGGCGGCTGTGAGGAGACAACTACGGGAATTATACGCCTCAAAGCTATGGAAAACGACGGCAAGCTTCGTTTTCCGATGATTGCCGTGAACAACGCCAAGTGCAAATATCTGTTTGACAACCGATACGGCACGGGTCAGTCCGTGTGGAACGGCATAAACAGGACAACAAATCTGATAGTTGCCGGCAAAACCGCGGTAGTGGCAGGCTACGGCTGGTGCGGCAAGGGTGTTGCAATGCGTGCCAAAGCTCTCGGCGCAAAGGTGATTGTCACGGAAATTGACAAAATCAAGGCGATGGAAGCGGTTATGGACGGTTTCTCCGTAATGCCTATGGTTGAGGCGGCGAAGTACGGCGATTTCTTTATAACCGTGACCGGCTGCGACAATGTCATCACCGAAAAAGCGTTCCTCAATATGAAGGACGGCGCAATAGTTTGCAACGCAGGTCACTTCAACGTGGAAATCAACATTGACGACCTCGAGAGGCTCGCGACGGAAAAGGAATTAAAGCGCGACAACATAATGGGTTATAAAATGCCGACAGGCGCGTGGGTAAACCTCCTCGCCGAGGGCAGACTCGTAAATCTTGCCGCAGGCGACGGCCATCCTGCCGAAATTATGGATATGAGCTTTGCTCTGCAGGCTCTCTCCGCGCGCTACGCCGTTGAAAATCGCGACAAGCTGAAAGACGGTGTAAACGTTGTTCCGGAGGAAATAGACTGCCGCGTTGCGGAAATGAAACTCGCGTCATGGGGTATAACAATTGATGCGCTCACCCCGGAGCAGGAGAAATACATAAACAGCTGGAACGTATAATATACAATATATAATCGGGGACTGTGAAATTCACTTTTTTACAGTCCCTTTCATTGACAAAACGCGGTTATTCTGTTACAATTCTATGCGTTAATATTTGCGCCAATAGCTCAGCTGGATAGAGCGTCCGCCTCCTAAGCGGAAGGTCGGGGGTTCAAATCCCTTTTGGCGCGCCAGAAAAGGACAGATTTCGTTAGAAATCTGTCCTTTTCAACTAAATCCACCCTTGCGGGTGGGTGAAATATTGCTTCGCAATATGAAATACGCTTTCAGCGTATGAAATCGCTGCGGCGATGGGTGGATTTAATTTCATTTTCTGCGTAGCCGAAAATTTCATCAAAACCGTAGGTTTTGATTTCATCGTGAGCAACGCGAACGATTTCATTAAAAATTCCGAGAGTTCAACTCTATCCACAAAAAACATAAAAACATCTTTTCTGTACCCCACAGCCACAAGCAATGCCGAAAGCCTTTGTTTTCAAGGGTTTCCGGCGTTTTTTCATTTTTACGAAGAAACAGCAAAAACGAAAAAATCACAAATTTTCATTAGCAAATTCTCCGTCTGCTAATGGGATTTAGGACTAATGTCGTCCGCCTTTCAGGTGGACGGCTTGCTAATAAAAATTAGCAAAAAAATCGCTGTTTTGCTAATGAAATTGCCCTCTCTGCTAATGGCGGAAAAAATCGAGCCAAAAATCCTGCTAATAGACAAGGCGGTCGTTACTCTGTTAATTCGTTCATTTTTCAATAATGGAGAATTATTCGCAAACTGTACCTATACCATTTCCTGTTATATAATTGCAGTACAGGAGGTGGTTGCTTTGAAAGAACAGAAATATCATTTATATCTTTCCGATGATGAATACAGACAGACTATTCAGTCCCTTGTTCGCTTGAAGAACAACCTAATTGCACAAGGCAGATACACCGACGCCGTCGATGATGTTCTCTGCAAAGTGCTTTCTGCCAAGAAGAGAAAGCTCAAAATCAAATAATCTTGCCACGAAATAAGACCGCCTACACGATGTAAGCGGTCTTATGTTTTAGTTCGATAAACTGGAATTTATATTGCAATCATTTTTTCTTTAATTCTAGAATATTCTTCTCGATCTGCTGTATAGCCCCCCCTGAAATCATCATCCGTTTTTCCTGTCGGATCTTCAAGTTCCCAGTTGTCATCAAACGCTCTGCCGATAAACGGACAACCTACATCACAACCCATGGAGATGGAGATGTCTGGCTCCGGGATGCTTGATATCAGCTTAGAATACTGCTTTTTCTCCATGTCGATGCCGTAAAGCTCCTTCATGAAACGGACGGCATCCTGATTGATCTGGGGCGCAGCAAGTATGATGGAATCCTTCAGGAAATCAATGCCCGTATGATTCTGTATAATTTCTGTGAATTAGGGACTTCTCACACTGTGGTAAAAACATCTAAAAATACCAAACACGTCTATAAAATTAATTTCGCCACCGCAGTAAACATATGCATGGCATATCTCAAACACGGCGGTGACGAAACAGAGACCATGCTTCTCATACAAAAGTATCTGACACCTGTCAGGTACAATCGAAAATATCCTATCCACCTCAATCCAAAGAGAAATAGGGATTTCATGTATCTGGTTGCATAAATCTCGTTACCATTATACTGCGTTATGAGGCAGATATGCAATCTGTCTTTTTGTCATACACAAAAAATGATTTGAACTCATCATACACCTGCTTTCTACGCATTAGTGCACCTAAAAAATACAGCATTTCTTAACTGAACAGTATTTTCAATGCATGAACGCATATGATATACTGTTTTCATCATAAAAAGCCTTATCTAAATGACATTGATTATCTAATTAACTACATTATTTTCTGTCTAAAATATCCATAAATTCGTCACCTGTAATTGTTTCCTTCTCATACAGGTACATAGCCAGTTCGTCCAGTTTTTCCCTGTTTTCAGCAAGGATTTTTCTTGCTTTTTCATGCTCTGCTTTTACGAGCTGCACGACTTTTTCATCAATTTCCTTCTGTGTATCTGCGGAACAGGAAAGAGACGTATCGCCGCCAAGATACTGGTTGGTCACGTTTTCCATTGCCACCATGTCGAATTCATCTGTCATGCCGTAGCGGGTGATCATCGCTCTTGCAATTTTTGTTGCCTGTTCGATATCATTGGAGGCTCCGGTCGTGATCTCACCAAATACGATCTCCTCTGCCGCACGTCCGCCTGTAAATGTAGCAATCTTATTCTCAAGTTCTTTTTTCGTCATCAGATATTTATCACCCTGCTCAACCTGCATAGTGTAGCCGAGTGCACCTGAGGTACGCGGGATGATCGTAATCTTCTGGACCGGTGCTGAATGACTCTGCAATGCAGCTACAAGAGCGTGTCCGATCTCATGATATGCAACAACCTTCTTCTCCTGATCTGAAAGAACCGCATTCTTCTTCTGATATCCTGCAATAACCACTTCTATACTTTCTTCGAGATCAGATTCATTTACAACGGTCCTTCCACTACGGACAGCACGTAATGCTGCTTCATTTATAATATTGGCAAGCTCCGCACCGGATGCACCCGATGCCATACGTGCAATCGTATGCAGGTCAACATCATCAGATGCTTTTATCTTCTTTGCATGAACCTTTAAAATTGCTTCACGGCCTGCAAGATCCGGCAGTTCAACCGGCACACGTCTATCAAAACGTCCCGGACGTGTAAGTGCCGGATCTAACGACTCCGGACGGTTCGTTGCAGCAAGAATGATGACACCATTATTTTCTTCAAATCCGTCCATCTCTGTAAGAAGCTGGTTTAAGGTCTGCTCCCTCTCATCATTTCCGCCCATTTGTCCGTCACGCTTTTTACCAATGGCATCAATTTCATCAATAAACACGATACATGGTGCCTTTTCCTTTGCCTGTCCGAAAAGATCTCGAACCTTGGAAGCTCCCATACCGACAAACATCTCAACGAATTCTGATCCGGACATTGAGAAAAATGGTACATTTGATTCACCCGCCACTGCTTTCGCAAGCATTGTTTTGCCGGTTCCCGGAGGTCCTACAAGAAGGACACCTTTTGGCATAGACGCACCTACATCGGTATACTTCTTCGGATTGTGAAGATAATCAACGATCTCTGAAAGGTTTTCTTTCGCCTCATCTTCTCCTGCAACGTCTGAAAAACGGATTCCCTCACTGGATTGCACATAAATCTTCGCATTGCTTTTTCCCATTCCAAAAGCCATCGAATTTTTTCCTCCGGCATGCTCCATCAGTTTCTTCGCCATATAATTTCCCAGTGCGATAAAAAGGATCAATGGCAAAACCCCGGTCAGCAGGAAGCTGATGATCGGTGACATCTGCTTATCGATATCTTTTGCGAATACTGCTCCACATTCATATAGCCTGTCCGTCAGGTTCGGATCGTTCATCAGACCTGTTTTATAAATATTTTTTTGATCTTTATCTGTAAAGATAATCTGATTGTCATTAACTTCTACTTCACCAATATTCTTCTTCTCGATCATGCTCATAAAAGTGCCATAATCCGTTTCTTTCACCTTATGCTCCATAAGGATTGGTGTGACAACCAGATTAAATACGATCAGCACTATTAACACAATCCCATAATAATATGCCAGTGGTTTTTTCGGTGTTTTAACTTCTTTCATGGTCTTTCCTCCTGTTGTTCTGCGTTATGCTTTCTCCGTGCATTTTCGTATTATTTATTCT